>Ga0272446_1000378_pt1 | contig 70573 bp, 50 predicted proteins | sample YNPCB0061_FD_194587 | JGI IMG/M metagenome (GOLD analysis project Ga0272446, IMG submission 194587) | Hot spring microbial mat communities from Yellowstone National Park, WY, United States - YNP-CB-006-1 | ecosystem: Environmental > Aquatic > Thermal springs > Hot (42-90C) > Sediment | place...
CTACCCGAGGATATAGAGTTGGTGATTGGTTTTGATAATACTAAGTACATTCGCTCTTCCATTGCTGAGGTACAAGAAACAATTTTTATCGCTTTTGCCTTGGTTGTTACTATTATTTTCTTGTTTTTAAGAGATTGGCGGACAACAGTAATTCCTGTGTTGGCAATTCCTATTTCCTTGATTGGTACGTTTTTCATTATGTACGTAGCTGGTTTTTCTATCAATGTGCTTACTCTTTTAGGGATAGTCTTAGCGATTGGTTTGGTAGTAGATGATGCTATTGTAGTCTTAGAAAATATTTATACCAAGATAGAAGATGGAATGAAGCCCTTAGAGGCAGCATATAAAGGCGCAAATGAGATTTTCTTTGCTGTTATTTCTACTACGATTACCTTAGTAGCGGTATTTATGCCCGTTATCTTTCTGCAAGGCATTACTGGACGGTTATTTAAGGAGTTTGGAGTAGTAGTCGCAGGCGCTGTCGTGATTTCCTCTTTTGTCGCATTGACTCTAACCGTGATGCTCTCTTCTAAAATATTGAAACACAGAGAAAAGCATAACTGGTTTTATAATATTACAGAGCCTTTCTTTGTCAAATTAAATCGTATTTACGAAGGTTCGCTTCATGCTTTTATGAAAATGCGATGGCTGGCTTTCCCTTTGTTAGCGGCGGCTATCTTTGCTATTTACGAAATATTCCAATTGCTTCCCAGTGAGTTAGCTCCCTTAGAAGACCGTGCAGGGTTGCGTATTTCGGTTACTGCTCCGGAGGGAACCACTTTTGAAACGACTGATGCCTTTATGTTGCGATTAGGCGAGTTTGTAAGCCAGCAGGTCAAACCAGAGGAAAGAGAAGCCGTCATTACTATTACCTCGCCCGGATTTAGTACAGGCGGAGCGGCAAATACTGGCTTCGTGAGGTTAGTGCTTACGCCCGCAGATAAAAGAAAACGCTCACAGCAACAAATAGCAGATACCCTTACTAAGGTACTGCGTCAGATGAGCGAGGCAAGGACTTTTGTTATCCAAGAGCCTACCATTGGGGGGCGAAGAAGCGGGCAACCTGTGCAGTATGTACTGCAAGCGACTACTTTGGACAGACTGGTACGTATTATTCCTGCTTTTATGTCAAAAGTAATGCAACACCCCGACCTATCCGCTGCTGATGTAAATTTGAAGTTTACCAAACCAGAAATTCGCATAGAAATCGATAGAGAAAAAGCAAGTAATTTGGAGGTTTCCGTAGCCGATGTAGCCCAAACACTCCAATTAGGCTTTGCAGGGCAGAGATTTGGCTACTTTATGATGAACGGCAAGCAATACCAAGTAATTGGAGAATTAAAAAGAGAAGACAGAAATAAGCCTTTGGATTTGAAATCTTTGTACGTAAAAAACCGTGCAGGAAAACTCATTCAATTAGATAATTTAGTTACACTCAAAGAAAGTAGTAGCCCGCCTTCATTGACTCGCTATAACCGATTTGTTTCTGCCACTATCTCCGCTAACCCTGCCACAGGAAAAACTATTGGGCAAGGGTTAAAAGCTATGGACGAAATCGCCAAGCAAGTGAGAGAAGAAACTGGGGAAAGTTTTACGACTGCCTTAGCAGGACAGTCCAAGGAGTTTGCAGAAAGCTCCTCGAGTTTAGCTTTTGCTTTCGTATTAGCGTTGACCTTGATTTACTTGGTGTTAGCCGCACAATTTGAAAGTTTCCGAGACCCGTTTATCATCATGCTTACCGTACCTTTGGCTTTGGCAGGTGCTTTGTTTTCCTTATGGTACACCAACCAAACCTTGAATATTTTTAGTCAGATAGGTATGATTATGCTCATAGGATTAGTTACAAAAAATGCCATTCTGATTGTTGAATTTGCAAACCAACGCAAAGAACAAGGACTAAGTAAGTTAGATGCAGTCATAGATGCGGCTATTGCCCGCTTCCGACCTATCTTGATGACTACACTTTCTACCATCTTAGGTATTCTGCCCATTGCTCTATCGCTGGGAGCAGGCTCAGAAAGTCGGGTAGGCATGGGGATTGCAGTAGTAGGAGGTATGATACTTGCCACAGGATTAACTCTTTACATGATTCCTGCGATTTATTCTTTCTTCTCTACCGAGCATAAAGTAATTCCTACTTTTAATGATTCAGAAAAAGAAAATAAGCAAAAAGAAGAAGTAGAGGAAATAGGAGCGGCAGGATAGGTAGTAAAATGGTTTAAGCGTGTATTTCTTTGATTATTAGATAGTTCCTCCTCTGTTTAGTCCAAGCTATACAGAGAGAGGAATCGTTTTTTCTGCTAATTTTCATACAGAGTTTACCAAAACCTTTTATTCGTTATTAAATCTAAGGTAAATGGCTCTTAATTTGGCACAGTTTTTCTAATTATCTATGCAAAATCGTATTTCTTATGAAAAAAATGCTTTTTTCTTACATTTTTTTATTACTATTTTTTACTGCTAATGCCCAAGAGAAAATTAAGGTAACTACCCATTTTGATAGTGTGGATAGCGCTATCAAAGAGGAATACTATGTATTAGCAGATAACAAAGAGGTTATAGATGGGGACTATAAAAGTTATTACAAAAGTGGCAAACTCAAAACACAAGGCAGGTTTGATAAAGGCAATATGGTAGGAAAATATGTTAAATACTATGAATCAGGAGCTTTGGAAACTGAGGGTATGTTCATTGATGGCAAGCGGCAAGGCAAATTTGTAGAATACTATGAAAATGGAAAGAAAAAAATAGAATATACGTATCAAGACGATAAAAAAGAAGGGGAAGTGCTGGCGTTTGACTTTGCAGGAAAAATCATACAAAAAGGTACATACCGTAACGATATGCTCCAAGATTCCTTTTTTACTTACTATGATGACTCAAAAATAAAGGCAATCGCTATTTTCAAAGATAACGAGCTAAACGGCATAGTAAAAGAATTTTATCCTAATGGAAATCTCAAAAAATCAATTACTTATGTGAAGCATGTTCAGCATGGGAAAGAAATTACTTACTATGAAAACGGCAATCCTCAAATAGAGGTAAACTACATCAACGGAGAACTTTCTACTGACTCGCTACGCACTTTTTATGATAATGGAATGTTGGAAATGGAAGTATTGAGAGATAATGACCGTTTTAATAGATTTAAGACTTTCAACAAAGACGGAAAAAAAATGTCGGAGGGACGGGTAATGATGAAAAATAGGGCAGGTTTTCTTAGTTATTCTAACACTACACAAGCCTTAGCTTTTTTAGGGGCGGTACTGCACGGCGAAGTGAAAACTTATTATGATGATGGCAGTATCAAAGCAGAACTGCGCTATTCACAAGGAAAGAAAAGTGGGAAAAACACGTATTACTATGAACATGGAGGGAAAAAAGAACAGATAGATTACAGCAATGATGAAAAAGACAGAAAGATAAAGAAGTTTCATCTGAACGGAGAGTTAGAAAGTGAAACCCAATACAAAGACAATACACCCGTAGGGACTTGGGAGTTTTTTTATCCTAACAAACAACTTAAATACAAAGAAACTTATGTAGAAGGCAAGGTGGAGGGCGTGAGAATTACCTATTATGAAGACGGGAAAGTAGCCTCAGAAGAAACCTTCGTTAAAGGTAGATTAAACGGACTGGTGAAAACTTTTTATCCTTCGGGGAAACCCAAAGCAGAGATACCCTACATCAGAGGGAGTATTAACGGTATAGTAAAAAACTTTTATGAGAACGGCAAACTCCAAAGTACAGGAAGGCAAATTAATAACACCAAAGTAGGAAAGTGGAACTATTACAATGAGCAGGGAAAGTTAGAAAAAACAGAAAACTGGAAAAGAGGAGAACCAACTGAAATAAAAACTTTTTGAGCTAATAAACTGATAAGGTTGTAGAAACCTTGTCAGGGTGGTTTATACTTTTTGTTAATAAAATTCAAAAAATTTTGAAATTTCTATACTAATAATTATTTTGGTTTAATTTTAGAAATAAGTACCATTTTTATGACCTTAGAAGAAGCAAAAGAAAAATTTATCACCACTTGGGGAGGTCTGGGAACGCAGTGGGGCATTAATAAAACGATGGCTCAACTTCATGCCTTGCTTTTTATCTCCGCTCAACCTCTTAGTACAGAGGATATTATGGAAGCGCTCCAAATCTCTCGTGGGAATGTAAATATGAACGTAAGAGAACTTATAGATTGGGGGCTGGTGTATAGAGTAAATAAAACAGGCGACCGCAAGGACTACTACCAAGCTGAAAAAGATGTATGGAAAATAGCTAAACTCATTGTAAGAGAACGCAAAAAAAGAGAGTTAGAACCTATCATCGAAGTATTGACAGAATTAAAAAAGGTAGAAGGAGATAAAAAATCAGAAGAATATCTATCCTTTGTAGAAAGTATGACACAGCTTAAAAACTTTTCTGAAACAGTAAACAACTCAGTAGATAAGATGATTAAGGCAGACGAAAACTGGCTGGGAAACTTATTTATGAGTATGCTTAAGAAGTAAAATTGGTTCTTTGACAAATAAGTAAAAAGTAAACTTTTCCCTCGTGTTATTAATCAAATAGCTACAAAAAATATTTAATTTCAACTATCCAAGAGTCTAAAAATTTTGGACAGTTCGCGTTTATAAACAAAAAACATAAGCTAATCCACACTTGTAAGTTTTATTCACATATTTTAATAAAGTAGAAAACAGGTTAAGATAAAATTGAACTTTAAAGGTTTTTCTTTGTATTTTATTGGTTTTTTAAAAGTTAAATGTAAATAATCATTATTTTTTTTAGTTTTTAGGTGTGAATATTGTAAGAAATATTGTTAAGGGAATTGCAGATTTTTGTTGGTCTTATTTCCTTACAATGTGATTCATCTGTAATTAAAACTTACATAATACATTAAACCTAACCTTCGTGTTTAAGCTACGTTTAATAACTTAGTCATTATATTTGTATATAGTATAATATTGCTTGTCAACGATGCCTTTTTCTATTTTATAAATAAAGATGCTTTAATCAGGAATTGTTATATGATAAAATATCTATTAAAAATACTTATGAATGTACTTATGCACGCTGTAAAGTTTCAACGGCGACTTTTTGCTATCGCCTCTATTTTTATCTGCTTGTCGGCATTTGATGTATATGCTCAAAATATAGGTGATTATCGCACTAACCAAAACAACGGCAATTGGAGTAATCTTGCTCACTGGCAAAGGTGGAATGGTTCTTCTTGGGCAACACCTACTGCAGCCCAAGGCTACCCTGGTCAGTTTGCACCTGCTACTAATCAAGTAGTTACGATTAGGAACAATTTTAACCTCAACGTTACGCCTATCGAGGATATAGAGAGTTTAGTGGTAAATGCGGGAAATAACCTTAACTTAAATACTAATCACACGCTAAGGCTCAGAGGTACGCTAACGTTGAACGGTACTTGTGGGTCATGCAATACTCGCGTGTATCGCTTGGGCAATGGGAATTTTAGAAGTCTTGCCACAGGAAACTGGGGAGATAATGCAACTTGGGAAAAGTATAATGCTACGACCAAAACTTGGGCAGGTGCTACTGAGCATCCAGGGCAAAATGCTGTGGCTTACGGCAAAGTATTCATTCGCCCCGGACACACGGTTACTATTAATATTACTACCAGTACCTCCCCTATTGATACCTTAGTTATACAGAATACCTCTACGCTTACTTCCTCTTGCAGTAGAGTGGCTGTAAAGTCCGCAACTACTGTGCAGAACTACGGTACGCTTACCGAACCTGCTTCAAAAGCCACCATGGTACTCCAAAATGGGGACTACCGCTCAGCAGGGACAGGCAACTGGACGGCTCCAGGTACTTGGCAAACCTATAACGGCTCAGCATGGGTAGGGGCAACTGCTTATCCTGGACAAAATGTGTCTATTAATAATCAAAATGTTATTATACGGAATACACACACAGTAACAGTCGATGCGCACACAGTTACTAACACAGTCAAGGGTATATTTATAGAAGCGGGCGCAACACTCAATGTAAGTAACCCCTTAGAAGTGTCTGATGTTTCACCTCCAGTAAGCTGTGGTACTATCAATAGTCCAGCAAACTTGCAAACCCTTGGTCCATCAGAAGACGGCTTGACAAGAAGTAAACTGAATGGAGAGTGGGGAGATGCCTCTATTTGGCAGACTTATGATGCCGCCTCAGGGAACTGGGTAAGCGGTGGCTATCCCGGAGAAAACCCACCGACCTTCACGGGTGAAGTCTTAGTTAGGCATAATGTGCTGGTCAATACTACCCCTTTTGACGACTTAAATAAACTTACGATTAGCAGCACAGGGAATCTGACCTTTGACCCTGGCAATATCCTTCGCTTGCGAGAGGGACCTGCTACTATCTTAGGCTCCTGCCCTGACTGTGCTACCAGAGTTTTTAACTTAGCCACAGACGACTACAGAACAATAGTCTCAGGAAACTGGCAGACTGCGAGTAATTGGCAGGTATTTGATGCAATAAACAAAACATGGAGTACCGCCTCCAATTACCCAGGGGAAACTGCCGACCTCAACAATCGCGTATTTGTAAGAAGTGTACATGGCATGTCTATCAATGCCTCCATACCATATATTGCGGGTAATGTACTGATAGAAAATTCTGGAAGTGCCTCTATTACCAGTTGCTCCTTAATCCAACTCAAATCGCTGACTTCTTATGGTACTTTTAATGTAGGTCCCGGTAGATACGCCATTATTCAAGCAGGGGATTACAGGAGTGCAGGAACAGGAGATTGGGGAGTAGCAGGGACTTGGCAGAGGTACGATGGTACCAGCTGGGTAACGCCTACAGAATACCCTGGACAAAATCCCTTAGTAGGCACAAGAGATGTAATTATTCAAAACGGACATAGTGTTTCAGTGAACGCTAACGTTCCTAACAACTCAGGAGATGTTTTTATTGCTAATGGAGGAACTGTTACGGTAAATTCTCCTAATCAATTAAGGGTAAATACACTTAAGAATTGTGGAACGCTGACGGTGATTCCCACAGGTACCATTATTTACGATGCTATTTTTTATCAAACGGTAAAAAACGGCAACTGGAGCGACGTAAGTGTATGGGAAGTTTCCCCAACGGGTATGCCTGCTACTTTTAGCCCTGCCACAGACTATCCTGGGCAGAACGTTCCTCCTGCAGGTCAGACGGTTACACTACTTCATACAGTAAACCTTGACCTGACTCCTATGGAAGACGTACACACCCTAAACACTACGGGCGGCTCTATTACCGTATTTGGAGGGAATAAGGTAAGATACAGAACAGCATGTACAGGTGCCAGCTGCGCCTCGGCAGCAGTCCAAGTAAATGCAGGTGATTACAGGACTATCAACCTTACAGGAAACTGGCTCAATTTGGCTACTTGGCAACGCTACGACGGAACCAACTGGGTAAGTGCTACGGATTACCCCGGTCAGAATGTTATGGTAGGCACGCCTAATATTTTTATCCGTCCCACTCATACAGTTGATTTGGACGGTACACCTACTCATGAAATTGGTCATCTAAGATTAGAAAACTTAGGTACGCTAAACATCATGAGTTGTTATAATGTAAAGACTTTGTCCTTTACTAATGCAGGAAGCTATATCCCTAACAGCGGAAGAGTATTCATATTAGCCACAGGAGATTTTCGTAGTATAGCCACAGGCAATTGGACAAATACTTCAACTTGGGAAAGGTTTAACGGAACAACATGGGTAGCCGCTACTAACTATCCTGCCTTTGATGGAACGACCGCAGGGACAAAAGTATTCATTAAAAATTTTCATACCGTTACTTTGAATGACACGCCTTTGGAGGAGATAGGAACGCTCTCTATAGACCCCAGCGGCGCACTTGTCATTAGTGGAGATTATGATTTGAGGTATAGAGGGGAATTTTTGAACTGCGGTACTTATATACCTAATACGGGGGTAGTAGTAAAAATAAATATTGGCGATTACAGAACCACAGGTTCTGGCAACTGGAACAACCCAGCTACTTGGGAAAAGTTCAACGGAACAGCTTGGGTAGCCGCCACTGACTTCCCTGGACAAACCGTGCCTATGACCTCAGGTACAGTAGTGATTCGCAAAGGTCATGCAATTACTTCTCCTACTACGCCTCAGGACATCAATAACTTATTAATAGAAATTACCGCTTCTCTGACCATCAACGCAGGGCAATCTATTACTGCCATAGGGACAGTCATCAATTATGGTACTGTCACAGGACAGCTCATTTTTGCTACGGCAGGCGACTACCGCACTAAACTTTTTAAAGATGATATCGGAGATTACAGAAGCAACGGCTCTGGTAACTGGAATAGCGCATCTTCATGGCAAAAATTCAATGGAACAACTTGGGTAGCCTCTACTGACTTCCCCGGACAAACTCCTATGTCCTCTGGAAAGGTGCTTATTCAAAATGGACATAACATTACGGTTACTACTTCTCAGAGTGGAATTTTCAATTTAGAAATAGCTACAGGCGGAACGCTTACTATCAATGCCGCTCAAACACTTACTGTAAACAATGTTTTTAGGAATAATGGTACCGTAGCCGGTGCTGGTACTTTGGTAGCCAATACAAGCTATGACTGGAGCGACCATAGAGTTTGGGAAAAATATACAGGTACTAATTGGATAGACGTATTGCCGGGCGATTACCCCGCTAAAAATACCTCAACTACTCCTCCCAAAGTAAGCATATTAAGCGGTTATACTATCAATGCTGATGTAACTCCTTTTGAAGATACGCAAAACGTAACTATTTTTGCAGGAGGTACGCTCAACTTTGTAGGGACTAACACACTTCGCTCACGTACTGCTCCTATTATTAATGGCACTTGTACGGCTTGCGCTACCGCAGTGGTTATTCCTGCTAACGGAGATTATCGCTCTCTAACAGGCAATTGGAGTGCCTTAGCTACTTGGCAACAGTTCAATGGAACTGCTTGGGTCAGCGCTACCAACTATCCTGGGCAGTCTGCCCCTCTTAGCAATACACAGCGCGTATTTGTAAGGGCAACCACTACGGTAAACCTCAACCTTACACCCATAGAAGACATAGGAAGAGTATTTTTGGAAAATGGAGGTATTTTAGACATAGATAACCCTAACAACACAGAGGGATACAGCCTAAGAGCCAGAAATAGCATGATTGCCAATGGCACCTTCGTTCCCGGTAGTGGAGCATACACAATCGTAGCTACGGGAGACTACCGAACCGCAGGAAGCGGAAACTGGGGAACAGATGCCACTTGGCAGGAATTTGACGGGACTACTTGGAATAGCACCTCCGCAGGAGAGTACCCCGGCGCAACCTCAGCTTCTTCGTTCAATTCAAGAGTATTCGTAAGAACAGGGCATACTGTCACCCATAACCTCTCTCCACCAGAGGATATAGGTTCTCTTTTTGTAGAATACGGCGGAAAAATAGATATGACCACCTGTCATAACCTTAAATTCCGAGGTACCACTACGCTCATTCCTGATACCTCTGACCCTATCATAGGAGTATCCTTTGAAACAGGCATGCAACGCCTCATCAAAATAAAAACAGGGGACTATCGCTCCAATGTAGCTACGGGCAACTGGTCTTCAGCAGCCTCATGGCAGAAGTTCAACGGAACTACGTGGATAACCGCTCCTGAATCTCCGGGTGCCGTAGCCCCTACTGCTGGGCAAAATATCGTTATTCGCTCAGGGCATAATATTACCTTTGATGCTACTCCTGCGCAGCCCATCGTCAATATCTATGTAGAAAATGGAGGTACGCTTACTAATGGTGCCGCTACAGGCATTCAAGTAAGTGGACGTGATGTTACCGGTTCTGGACAGCAATGCGGTACGGTAACAGAAACAGACTTTGTTTATTTGGCAAGTGCTAACTACTACCAAAGCCGCAACGCCACAGGCAACTGGTCTAATCCTAACGACTGGGAAATTTTCTCTGATGCCGCCTTTACTATGCTTATAGGAACAGCTACAGACTATCCCGGTCAGAAGAAACCTTCTTCTACCTCACAAATCGTACGCATCAAGGCAGGGCATACCATGAACGTAGATATTTCTCCTTTTGAGGATATCGTCACCTTACAAGTGCAGGGGACGCTGAACTTTTCAGGAGGTCATAATCTCAAAGTATGGGGTACTTCTACCGGAGGTGGCTTGACCAACACAGGTTCCATTACCAATACCAGCAACACCGACCTTCCCGGAACTGTAACTAATACCATTGGCGGAGGCACAGTTACCTTCATTAGCCAAGGAGATTACAGAACTACAAGCAGCGGCAACTGGAGCGACGTAAGTATCTGGCAGTTTTTTAATGCCTCCTCCCAATGGGTGAATGCAGCAGCTTATCCCGGACAGACAAACGCTACTACACCGGGAGAGGGACAGTCCGTGATAATTCGCACAGGGCATACCGTTGCGGTAAACGTAGCCATGCCTACTGCTGGGGGTGGTGCAATTAATATAATAGATTTGGTAGTAGAAAATGGGGCGACGCTTACCCCTAATGCAGGTTCAAACATCAGTATCCGTCGCGATATGATTAATCACGGCACGTTTACTGCCAATACAGGAGATATTACCTTTGTATTCAATACCAATGGCGCTATCAAAGGAAGTGCCTCCTCTACTAATTTCATATTCAATAACTTTACTTTTAATAAAAATGGAGGGACGCTCACCACAAGGAATGATTTTAGGATAAGGGGTAATGTTGCTAACAATAGTGCTTCTGGTAGTGCTTTTACGGCTACCTCGCCCAGTACCATTCTCTTTGATGGGAATAAAGCACAATTGATGAATACTACGCTACCTAACCCATTAGTAAATATTACTTTCTTCAACATGCACTTAACCAATGCAGCTACGAATGTGGTCAATAGTATTCCTTTCATTGTATCCAACGACCTCAATATTACAAACAATGCCAAATTAACTAACAATGTAGCGTTCAGTACCTCCGCTCCTTACAGCATAACCACGCCCAGAGCAGTCATCATCTCCAATACCATTTCTGCTGATGCGGCAGTAGGTAGTCAATTCATTAATAGTGCTAACGCTGGTTTAGTATATAGAGGAAGTGCAGTTCCTTTCGCTGGGCAATCTAACAAATTAGTAGCTACTGCTACCAATAACACTGTGGTTTATGATTTAGGAGCCGACCAGACGGTATATCCTACTAACTATTTTAACTTGACGGCTCGTTCGGCGGTAGCCAATACAACAAAAACTATCAATGTAAATCAGCAATTCTATAATGTAACGGGTTTGCTTTCAGTAGAAGGTGATGGGACTATATTTGATGTAAACGACCAAAGTCCTGCTGGGCAGCGTTATGGTAGGTTACTCAGTGAAAAAGTAAATATCAGGACAGGGGCTCGATATTTTTACAATGCAAATGATAGTACAGATACCAACGGCAATGGAGATATTTCTCGCTATAACGGTCCAGGTACGCTCACTGATTTGTACTCAGCAAGTAACTTCTCAGGCAAGTTTAATAGAATGAGAGCTTCCAACGATGGTACTAATGAGATTACCTCCAGCAATTTGAATGACATTAGATTCAACAGGACAGGGGCAGGTTCGGTGTATGCGGTAAGAAATGTAAATATTCCTGATGTACCTAATGGCGCAGTAGTAAGATTTGATATAGTGGGTGCAGTAAATAGTGCAGTTGCTAACTCAGCCGCTAAGATACTCATAGGTACAGGATTTGGAGATAACCCTACCATAGATGGAACAGTAGCGGCACGTCTGGATATTAACTTCCGCAGTAGTAACCGATTGAGCGTTACTCATCAGCCTTCTAATACAGGCATCATAGGGGATTTTAGTCCAAGTACAGGTTCTCGCAGAAAAACGATTACTTGGTTTATTAATACCTCAGCAGGTAGTTTGAACTATACTCCACCTAATGGAGCGGCAAGCATAACCTTGCCTGCTAATCAGGTGCATGTATGGGACGGGACTACGCGCTACACAGCCACTACCTTAAACGTAGTAACGAGTGGAGCAACCATGAATGCACTAAAAATTATTCTTGACAATGGCAGCGGCAGCTTTACCTTAGAAAATATTAGAATTAACCCTATTGCAGAACTTCTCACAGGGAATTATACCCAAGCAAATTTGGGTTCTAACCCATTATGTATTAACTTAGGGACAGACTTTAGCATCACTGCTAATGGAGGAGTTCCTGCACCTTATAGCACTAATTCTCCTGCTTCTTTCGTATATAATCCTAAAAATGAGTTTATCTTCCATCTTTCTGCGCCAGATGGCACTTTTACCAATTTTACAGAAATAGGTAGAAAAGCCTCTACTAATTTGAGTGGAACTGTGAATTTGATTATTCCTGCTACTATACTGCCTACCATGGCAACAGGTTCTAATTTTAGGATTAGGGTAATCAGTACAGACCCACCTATGGTAGCAGTGAGAAGTTTAAATGACTTAGCGATTCGTTCCTATAGCATAGTAAAAGATGTAGATAGCTCTCTACCCGTTACTCAAGCTATTACTACTACTCCTCCTAACCAATTTACTGATATGTTCAGGGTAAATGGTACTGGTATTAATACTTATCAGTGGAAGGTAAAAAAAGTAGGAGGCGGCACTTACAACATCGTGGGAGCAACTGGTGCTACTTTCCAAGCAGATGGAACGAAGTTTAATAACTCTATGATGTCAAGTGCAGGGATTCACTTCCCTGAGGGAGTAGGGGTATATGAGCTATTCTGCGAAGTCAATACAACAAGCTGTGGTGTAAGAGAAACACAGAGGGTAAGGATAATTTTGGAATGTGCGGGTTGTGCGAAAAACTCTGCTGCTTCTGCTTGTCCTAAGAATATTGCCTTCAATGGAGACTTTGAAGCAGGACCTGCTTCAGGTTCAGGATTTACTGGTACCACTGCGGGAATTTTCCCTACCGCTTTGCCAGACCCTAATAACAACAATGCCGAGGGAGTGATTCCATACGATGGAAACGGAGGTTACGGTCCTCCTCTGGGAGATATGTATTTCGTTACTGACCCTAATGCAGCGGGTAATGCCTACAACTCCAGAGTGCAAACCTACACTGCAGGATATTTAGCAGGAGGCACTGCCCAACTTCGCTTCAATACACCCTACGGATTCAGCACGGAATACGGCTATTCTAATAGCTCCTATAATCCTCCTCACGTACCTGATAATGTGAACGCTACTCCAAATGACTACGACAGGGACATGGGACGAGAAGCGGAACTGCAAACCAGCTTATGTAGTGGTTCTATGAATCCAGAAAATACTTGGGCAGTTACAGACAATCCGAGACGCTATCACTCTAATTTCTGTAATGCTACAGGTGGAGCGGCGCCTGTGAATTGCGGAACAAATAATACAGGAGAATGGAAAGCAGGTGTACCGGGAATGGGAGCTTCCTTAGGAACGCAAGGTCCGCCTTTCATCAGTACGCCGTTTGAGGTAGTAACCGGAGGTAGTACACCAGCAGGGGCAGCGGCTACCTACCCTAACGGCAATTTCTCTCCCAGCGGTGGACGTTTCCTTACCGCTAACGCCAGCCCATTCACTGCCAATAAAGTATGGTCTCAGCGATTCAAAGTAAGAAAAAATACAGACTACGTGTTTAGTTTTTGGGCAGTGAACCTAAACAATATTTCCTCTAATTATGGCGTGTATGCCAACTGCTCCCAAATAGGTAATAATATCGTATTAAGTGGGAATACCACGCGTTGCGTCTGGAGGCAATATACTTTCCTATGGAATAGTGGGGAACTTACTACCGTAGAATTTTCTATACGTAATACCAGCACCGTAAGGTCAGGAAATGACTTGTCCATAGATGACATTATGTTCTACCGATGTGATGGTGATACTGACTTTTTCCCTACTGCTAATAAGTTTGTTTGGAGAGGGCTGAACACTGACTGGTTCAACGCTGACAATTGGGGGAACTGTGCTATTCCTGATTGTAACTCAGACGTAATTATTCCTGCAACCTCGACCAATATAGGAGTACCTTATTACTTCCCTATCATCCAAGCAAGTAGCGCGACCTCACAACCAGATACGTATGGAACTGGACACCCTGCGCTATCCAATGCTAATCCTAAAAATAGGAATGATAATTGGGCAAATATTGCTAAGGTAAGGAGCATTACCATAGAGTATGGAGCCAAAGTTACTATCAAGAACGGATGGAACTTAGATGTATGTGGCGACCTCATTAATGCTAAAAGTACCGCTTTCCCGCCTGTGGTCAGAGAAGGTTTGGTAGCAGAAGAAGGAGCAACTATCACTTTTACAGCTACTGGTACAAGCCCTTATACTGCCAAAGTAATAGGTAACTTCATCAACAATGGAATAGGCGAGGATAATAGCTTCGCAAGTTTTGTGGTGAGAAAGAAAACTCCTGAGCAGGTGGTACAGTTAGAAGATGACATAGATGTTAGGAACGATTTGGCTATTATCAATGGCACCTTAGATGCTAACCAGAAGTACATCTTGTTTAGTGGAGAGAAATTTATTAATGGTATTAATAAAAATAATACTATATACCCCAATGGATACTCTAATAACAATTATGGTAGTAATCCTTTGTTACCTCCCATAGCAACTAATGATGATAACTTTGTAAGTGTACCGGGTGCAAGTTTTGAGCATGGAAATGGTACGGTAGAGTTTAGAAAGGGTACAACAGGTGACCAAATTTATTACAGAGAACAACCTGTAGCCTGTCCCACTTGTGAAGAAGCTTTCAATAACCTGATTATCAATCAGCAAGACGAAAGTCGAGACGTCAATTTACAAGTAGGAAATTTGATAGTGGAGAATCAGTTAGTGCTTAATAAAGGGCATATCTTTACAGACCAAGCTACTCCAGCGAAGGAAGTTTTTGTAAGTAATGCTAATACCAATGCAATTACTAATCACTCAGAAGCAAGTTATATCATCACCACTCTAACAGGTAATAATCTTACCTTGCGTAGAAGTGTAAACCATACAGGTACTTATGACTTCCCTGTGGGTGGAGAGAGTAATGCAGGAGATAGCGACCCCGCAGGAACTCTCAACGGATATAGGCTACTTTCTATTACCCTGAATCAGCCCTTGACGACGGCAAGTAGCCTGAGAACCTACTTTGCTTCGGAAACTCCTGCGGGAGCACCTAATCTACCCGGTTCGGTAACAGATGCTTGTGCTAATAATAGCTTCCTTTATGACCTCTGTACAGGTGGGCATTGGGATTTGAAAACTACAGACGTAAGCGGTACAGAAGTAACTCAAGCATCGCCAAGCTACAATCTCATGCTACCTGCTATAGACTCTGGGGCTTTCACTTGTAGCAATGCAAATATTACCTTTATGAAACAAACTACTGGAGGTTCTCCATGGGGCTTTGCAAATAGCTGTTATATCAGTGCAGGAAGACGAGACAATTTCAACTCTTTCTCCAAATTTGCACCAGTAAGTACAAGTGAAATTTTACCCGTAGAGTTCTTGAGCTTTGATGCCGTAAGAAATAACAAAGCAGTAGATGTAAAATGGGAGACTATTTCAGAAAGAGGAGCAAGCCACTTCAACGTTCAGCGTAGCACAGATGGTAGGAAATTCACTACTATCGGCAAGGTAATAGCCAAGGGCAATGCCAATACTACACAAAAGTACCTCTTTACTGATACCAAACCTCATCAAGGCATGAACTACTATCGCTTGTTACAAGTAGATATAGACGGCTCAGAAACTCTGACTAATGTAGTAGCTGTCCTGTTTGAAGGCGAAGGTGGCGAACTCATTATCTATCCTAACCCAAGCGATGAGAATACAGGGTTCAACGTGATTATTCCTACTCAAATAGGGGCAGAAGTTGAACTGAAAATGACCGATGCGCTTGGTAAAGAGGTGTACTACCAACGCACTAAGTTCAGTGGCGGAGTTATTCAAGTGCCTTCTCATTTTGCTAAAGGTTTATATACACTTTCTGTGGCTACACCTACGGATAATTTTGTAAGAAAGGTAGTAATCCAATAAGATTTCATCTTTCTAATTTAAAAAAGTTGTAAAAAAGAGACTGTCTATAATTGTAGGCAGTCTCTTTAATTTTGAATATTACTAAAAATACCTTTGCTGTTTGCTTTCCTTATAAATAGTGCGTAAATTTCGCTTATTTATCAAACATCACTCCCGAACAGAAAGTTAGATATTTTAAATATGAAAGTGATATGCGAAATCTTATATTTCTTTCTATCCTATTATTTACTCTCTCCTTGCCATTTTCTTCTTCTGGTGAGTCAAAGAAGAGGAAAGACTTTCTCCATACTTTTGTAGATAATTCTGCGATTTGTGCAGGTTCGGAAATAGAAGTAAAGTTTAGTACCAACTTTATTTCTGCGGAGTTTACTGTTCAGTTGAGCGATGAGCGAGGAAGTTTTAGCAGGGCAAGTACTATAGGCAGATTGACTAATGCCATAGGAAGAACAGGCGGAGGTGTAAGGGCAAGATTGCCTCTCCTACTCGTTCCCAGTGAAAGATATCGAATTAGAGTAATTGCCACAGCCCCTTATTTCGAGGATGGTGATAACGGGAGAGATATTATCATTAGACCTGCGCCTACTATAAGCGTGGAAGTAATAGGCTCGACTAATCTTTGTGATGGAGAAACAGTTACCCTCAAAGCCATTAGTTCTACTAATGAATTTAGGTGGTCAGACGGACAAACCACACAAACTATTACTGTTTCCAAGCCGGGCGTATATAGCGTAACAGCAAGAGATAGACAAACAGAATGTACCATTACGTCTAATGCAGTGCAAATCGTTGCTAATAGTATTGCCACTCCCAAAGTGCAGCACAATGGTTCTCTAGCGCTTTGTGAAGGAGCTTATGTAGAACTTACCACCCCTTTTATAGAGGGGGTAGAGTATGAATGGAAAAGGAATGGCAGAAAAGTAGGTACAGTCAATAGTCGTGCTTTATTAGCTTTTGAACCGGGAGATTACACGGTAACTATTTCTAATAAATGCGCTTCTGCTACCTCAGAACCCGTATTAGTTAGTCTAAAAGCCAAAATCCCTCCACCTACTTGTAATCCTGTAAGTAGATGTGGAGAAGGAAAAGTTACCCTGAAAGCACAAGGCGGAAAAGAAGGAAAGTATCAATGGTATGATGAAAATTTCTATCCCATCAGAGGAGCTAATTTTAGTACCTACACTACCGGAGAATTGAAAAGAAATACTACTTTTTACGTAGCTAATGAGGAGTTTGGCTGTGTAAGTGCTAAAATACAAGCAGATGTTTACATAAGACCACCTGCTACGCCAGTGTATGCTGGGGAAGACGTAGCAATTACCTTAGGAGAAAGCATCCAACTCAATGCACTGATGAATACTACTGCCGCTCTTACTACGAATTTGGAAGCCAATCCCAATACCCGTACCCCTAACTTGCGATATGAATGGTCTCCTAAAACCTATTTAGACAATCCCTATATATCCAACCCTATCGCCACTCCCCAAGAAAGCATTACTTACATAGTCAAAGTTACGATTGATGAGGGCTGTGAAGTAAGCGATAACATCAATGTTACAGTGAGGCGAGAACTGCTCATTCCTAATGGTTTTACTCCTAATGGCGATGGAGTGAATGATACTTGGGAAATTGGAAATATCCTATTCCAGCCTGATGCAGTAGTAGAAATATTTGACCGATGGGGGAATAAAGTATTTCATTCACAAGGATATACCAAAGCGTGGGACGGTACTTACAACGGACAGGCTCTGCCTACACACACCTATTTTTACTTTATCTCCGCAGAAAATGGCAGAAGAAAGTGGTCGGGAGCATTGAATTTGGTCAGATAATTTGTTTTTTCGTCTTCATTTATTAATTTTGTAAGGCAAAAGGGGCATTAGCTCAGCTGGCTAGAGCGTTTGCATGGCATGCAAAAGGTCATCGGTTCGACTCCGATATGCTCCACTAATAAAAAAAACCTCCTCAAAAATAATACTCTGAGGAGGTTTTCTATTTGATTGTATCTTACAATATCGCTTCAAAAATTCTTTTCAGAGAAACTTCTTGCTCGATAATATTGCGCAACTCACTAATTTTTACTCTTTCCTGCACCGTAGTATCTCTATAACGAATAGTTACTGTTTCATCTTGGAGCGTTTGGTGGTCGACAGCTATGCAGAAAGGCGTACCTATCAAATCTTGGCGAGTATAGCGTTTCCCGATAGCATCTTTCTCCTCATAGAATACTTTAAAATCCAATTTTAAATCGTTGTAAATCTTTTGAGCGACTTCTGGCAAGCCATCTTTTTTCACTAAGGGGAAAATCGCCGCTTTGATAGGAGCAAGCGCGGGGTGTAACTTCAAAAAAGTACGAATTTTCTCATTGCCTTCTGCATCTTTTCCGATTTCTTCGGTATAAGCATTACAAAGCACCATGAGGAAGGTACGGTCTGCCCCCACTGAGGTTTCTACTACATAAGGTACGTAATTTTTATTTACCTCATTATCATAATATTGCTGCTTTTTCTTGGATAGTTCTTGATGCCTACCCAAGTCAAAATCTGTACGAGAGTGAATCCCCTCTACTTCTTTAAAACCAAAAGGAAACTCAAACTCTATGTCTAAGGCGGCATTTGCGTAGTGAGCCAACTTCTCATGGTCATGAAACTTCAGTTTCTCTGCGGGAATGCCGATAGCCTTATGCCATTTCATTCGCATTTCTTTCCAGAAATTGTACCATTCCATTTCTGTACCAGGACGTACAAAAAACTGCATTTCCATTTGCTCAAATTCTCGCATACGGAAAATAAACTGACGTGCAACTACCTCATTTCTAAATGCTTTTCCAATTTGTGCTATACCAAATGGAATTCTCATTCTACCTGTTTTCTGCACATTCAAAAAATTAACAAAAATACCTTGTGCAGTTTCAGGACGCAAGTAAACAGTGTCGGCATCTTGGGCAACAGCCCCCATTTGCGTAGCAAACATCAAGTTAAACTGGCGAATCTCCGTCCAATTCACTGTTCCTGAAATAGGACAAGCAATTTTTTCACTAATAATCAACTCCCTTAATGCCTCAAAATCATTGGCATTAAGCAAATCATTCATCTTTCTAAGCAGTGCATCAGCTTCTATTTGCTTACCCTCTGCTGTGAGTTGGTCTGCCTTGCCCTCTAAAAGATGGTCGACGCGATAGCGTTTTTTGGAGTCTTTGTTATCAATCATGGGGTCATTGAAACTTGCGACGTGTCCCGAAGCCACCCAAGTATTAGGGTGCATAAAAATTGCCGCATCAATGCCTACAATATTATCGTGAAGTTGCGTCATGGTTTTCCACCATGCTTGCTTGATATTATTTTTGAGTTCTACCCCATTCTGACCATAGTCATAAACTGCTTGTAAACCATCGTATATTTCGCTGGAAGGAAAAACAAAGCCATATTCTTTGGCATGAGCAATGATTTTCTGAAAAAGTCCTTCCTGTTGCTGTTCCATATTGATTAATAAGTTTTGTGTTTGTTTTGAGTTGATAGAGTCAATACAAGGAATATGAAAGTTGTTTATTGGTATTTTTTTTTACCATTCCAACAATTTCGCATTTTAGTTTAAATTCTTAATATCAATTTTAGGACTGCAAAGATAAGGGGAATTTTTTGAGAAAATATTTTTTCAGATAAAGAGATTTACAATTTGTACAAAATTTATCAAAATCAAAGCTATGATAGGCTTGTTTTAGCTTTTTACCTATCTTGCCGTCAAAAATGAATAAATAATGAGCAATATTCTTATCGTAGGACCGGCTCACCCCCTTAGAGGTGGGATTGCCACTTTTAACGAACAATTGGCTAAAAGTTTGCAACAGGCAGGGCATCAGGTAGAGATTTTGAGTTTTTGCTTGCAGTATCCTGATTTTCTCTTTCCCGGAACTTCGCAGTTCACCGATGAGCCAGCTCCTTCCGAGCTGAAGATTAGTTCTAAACTCAACTCTATTAACCCATGGAATTGGATAAGAGTAGGGAATGAATATGCAAAAAAGCCATTAGATTTGGTTATTCTCCGCTTTTGGCTACCTTTTATGGCGCCTTGCTTAGGCAGTTTTAGCCGTGTCATGCGTTGGCGGCAAAAACGTACTGCTAAGTTTTTAGCTATTACAGACAATGTCATTCCCCACGAAAAAAGATTTGGAGATAAGCCACTTACTCGCTATTTCCTTTCTTCTTGCGATGGTTTTATAGCCATGGCAAAATCTGTACTTAACGACATTGCGCTCTTTGAGCCAAATAAGCCTAAAATTTATACCCCACACCCAATTTATGACCATTACGGCACGCTCATAGGTAAGGAAGAGGCAATCAAAAACTTAGGACTAAATCCTCACTTTCAGTATGTACTGTTTTTTGGATTGATTCGTGCTTATAAAGGACTGGATTTGCTATTAGAAGCGTTTGGAGATAAAGAATTAAAAAAGCGAAAAGTAAAACTCATCATTGCTGGCGAACCTTATGAAAATATGGAAAAATATGAGGGAATAATAAATAAGCATCAACTTGAAAATCAAATTATTAAACATACACATTTTATTCCTACGGAGCAGGTAGCCAACTATTTCTGCGCCGCAGACCTCATAGCCCAACCCTACAAGACAGCCACGCAAAGCGGAGTTTCTCAGATTGCCTATCATTTTGAGAAACCTATGTTGGTAACTGATGTAGGGGGCTTAGCAGAGATAGTACCACACCAAAAAGTAGGTTACGTAGTGAAACCTAACTCCACAGAAATAACAGAAGCCTTATTAGATTTTTTTGATAATCAAAGAGATACATTATTTATTGAGCATATCAAAGCAGAAAAAAAACGCTTTAGCTGGGAAACCTTGATAGAGAAGATTTTTGAATTAGCGAATATGTAACTGCAAGTAGAATAGTATTAAAGATGTAATGCTACGGGTCAAATTAGCTTTGGTTTGCAAACGTTTATAAGGTTTTAAATCTTATAAACATTAATTTTTATTCTGAACCACCATTGTCAAATTATATTGTAGCAGCGTTTTAGCATTACTTGTTATACACTGCCACCTATTTAACACTACCAAAAATCAAATAAATTTTATAGATTTTAATTTTTTATCTAACTTTGCATTATCAATTAGCACCCATAGTTCAACTGGATAGAATATCAGATTTCGGCTCTGAGGGTTGAGGGTTCGAATCCTTCTGGGTGCATTTTTACATATAGCTTACAAAAAATAAATCTAATAGGACAATAAATGCTAACCACAGGATTCTGCGGTTAGCATTTCTAAATTTTATGACAACCTCACCACCTCCCCTGTCCTTACAGACTCATCGCAGGCAAAGGCAATTTTTAAGCTATTTACCGCATCTTCTAAGTGTTCGCTAAGGTCTATGTCTTCTCTCATTGCCTTTAAAAAATATAGCTGTTCTCTGTGGCAAAGTTCTTGGTGGTCTGGTTCGTCTTTCAAATCTATCCATTCATCAGGTCTGATAAACTTATTGTGAGCATCTATATCGGCGTAGTGTACTTTCAAAGATTCCGTTTTAGTATGAGCGTCCACATTATCAGACTTGCCAGCGCCTCCTGCTTCTTTGGCGACAATAGATACGCAACCTTTCGGACCGATTACATCTTTGACAAAAAAAGCTGTTTCGCTCATCATCGGTCCCCAACCTGCCTCATACCAGCCTATTGAGCCGTCCTCGAAGCGAATTTGCAACTGACCATAGTTATAATTGCTTGCGGGAATATCCTCTGTCAATCTGGCACCTATAGCAGTTACCTGTACAGGTTTGGAGCGCGCCATTTGGCACATTACATCTATATAATGTACCCCACAATCTACAATAGGGCTAAGACTTTTCATAAGATTTCTATGTACATTCCACATATTGCCCTGACTTTGCTGGTTTAAGTTCATTCTCATTACCAAAGGCTTACCTAAGGTCTGGGCAATTTCTATAAATTTTGTCCAAGAAGGGTGGTGTCGCAAGATATATCCCACTACTACTTTTTTATTTACCTTCTTTGCCACTTCTACTACTCGCTCTGCCCCAGTTACCGTATCTGCCAAAGGCTTTTCTATAAAAACATGACAACCCGCTTCTAATGCCTTAATCGCAAAGTCTTCGTGTGTGTCAGGGTAAGTAGAAATACAAACTGCATCGGGTTTGGTAGCCACTAACGCTTGATAATAGTCTGAAAATAAGGCATAACCACCGCCTAACTTTTCATTAAGCACTTCTTTGCTTTTTCCCGTAGAAACAATACCACAGATTTCAAACCCATCAATATTTTGATAGGCTGTGGCATGAGAAGCCCCCATATTGCCACAGCCTACTACCAATACGCGAATAGAAGATGTAAGATTTTTCATACTTTCTAATAAATTATTTGATAAATTAGTGATAGGCAAATTTGCTCTTTATTTTCTAATTTGAGCAAAAATTAGCCAAATAAACCAGATTAAATATGCAAATTATTAAGACAGTTTGGCAGGAACTTTCTGATAGGTATGCTCTTTTACCAGGCGAAAGTGCGCAGATACTAAGGAAAATTCAAGAGGCTTATAGCCAAAAACATCGCTACTATCATAACTTAGACCATCTGACTGACCTGCTTTTGCAGGCACAGACACACCAACAGCGTTTACAAGACTTAGATAGTGTTTATTTTGCTATCTTTTTTCATGACATTGTTTATCATGTTTCAAAAAATAATAATGAGGAAAAAAGTGCTTTGTTTGCTGAAAAGGTATTGAAAGAAATAAAGGTAGAGCGAAGCAAAGTGGAGCAAGTAAGCAAGTATATTTTAGCTACTAAAAAGCATTTGCCTGCACCAGAAAAGCCTGACTTGCAGTTTTTTTTAGATATAGATCTTGCTATCTTAGCAAGCGACCTTACTCGCTACCAGCAGTATGCTTCCCAAATTCGCAAAGAATACAGCATCTATCCTGATTTTCTATACAAGACCGGGCGAAAAAAAGCCTTACAGTCTTTTTTGGGAAGAGAAAAGATTTTTTATTTTTATGGACAGGATTATGAGCAAAGAGCAAGAAAAAATATTGAAAATGAAATATACATGCTTAACGAGTAGTATATCCAAAATTAATAGGTTTTTATAACAAACCTTCAGGGTTGAAGAAATAGACGAGCAAAGAAACAAAAAACTCCGATAGGAGTGAAATCATTGTATTTTAGCACGGGAAACTTTGTAGTAAACCCTTTCCTTTTTGTTTGTGTACGGTTTTAAATACTTAGGTGTAAGCAGAATAAAGAAATTTTTTATGCACGATGCTTTGCAAAAAGGCAACAATTAGGCTTGGAAATGAAAATAAATTATTTATATTTGTGAATAAAACTTCCTCAGTATTGAACTTAGCGAGTAGTTTTTCAATTAATTATTTGTAGATTAATATTAACAAATAAGCTATCATTATGAAATTCGTTCCTCCCAAATGTGAAAATTGTAGCATAAAAAGTGATTCTCTATTCTGCTTATGCCAGCAAGAAGAAGTGCAGCATGTTAGCCAGATGAAAACTTGCAACATATACAGAAAAGGGCAGATTGTATTTCACGAGAACGCCATGCCCATAGGCTTGTACTGCATCTATGAAGGGAGTGTAAAAATTAGCAAACTTAATAGTAACGGCAGAGAACAGATTGTGAGAATAGCCGCTCCCGGTGATTTTTTAGGTTATCGCTCTTTGGTAGCCCATCGCCCTTATAGTGATACTGCCATTGCCATAGAAGACACTACTATTTGCTTAGTGCCTAAGTCTGAATTTTTTAATCTCATGCAAACCAATAAAAAATTTTATGAGGCTTTATTACAAAAGATTTGTAGAGATGCAGATGAAATGGAAAACAAGCTAAGTAATATCGCTTATAAGCCTGTCAGAGGTCGCATTGCCGAGGCATTACTTATCTTAGCAAGCAAAAATACCCACGAGGGAAAAGATGCAAAATCAGAAACTTATATTAATTTAACCAGAGAAGATTTGGCAAGTTTGGTCGGCACAGTCAAAGAAACAGCTATACGCACTATTTCTGAGTTCAAAGATGAGAACCTCATTGCCATAGATAAAAGGAAAATTAGAATCCTTAACTTTGATAAGCTACTGCATATCAGCAATTTGTATGATTAGTGTTAGCTTTTGCTCTTATCGTATCTTCTCTTTTGTACTCTTATTACTTTTGCAGTAGCGTCATTTTTGCACTAATCAACCTGAGTAGCATTAGATTACGCTAAATCTTCATTATCACTTTTTCTACTGCTGACTTTTGGTTTCTTTTTCCAGAAATAGTAAAGCCCAAAAGAGCCAATCACAATGCTTGCCATCAAGAGTATATAATCATCTTCCTCTTCCTTGTCAAAAGGCAAGTTGTCGTTATCTATTTTATCCACCTCGGGAACTTCTGTAAACTGATTTGATATTGAATTAGCCAAATTGTTCTCTGTAGGGAGAGAGGTGTTTTTCTCTTCGGTGATTTCTTCTATGATAAGAGAAGGCGTTATTACATCATCTTTAACAATAGTTTCTTCTTTAACTTTTTTTGTGTTTTCTTGTTTTTTAGAAGCAACATTTTTAGGCTTTTCTGTAACTGCAACTGCCTGCTGTCCTAAAATATTAGCATTAATTTTGGCTTCTCGTAGCAATGCTTGGCTTTGGGCTAAGGTGGCAAAGTCCTCCCCTAAATCATTTTTAGTAGCATTATCTGTAACCGCCCACACTGCATATTGTCCTATTTTGTTTTGTGCATCTTTTTTTTCAATCAACTGGGCTAAGCGAAGTAGCGGCTCGTCTGCCAACTCTCCTACATCATATCGGATATAAATATCAGGAGAATTTTTATGGAGTTGTCCGCACATCGCATATACTCTATCAGTGATTTTTTCTTTGGGACGCAAGGTATAAAAAAGAGTCTTAGTAACCACCATATTTTGTGAACTGCTATCTCTGGAAAGCAACATCGTTCCACATCTTAAAACTACATTGATGATGGAATCAGACATATTTTTCATCTTGATATCTATGCACTGACCAAAGTGCGCACTTGTTAGGTCTGGCTGTAGTTTGTTAGGGTTATAAGCCCCTCTAATACTTACAGATAACTTTCTATTCAATTTTGCATCTAAAATAGAAAGCGTATCTTTGGGAATACGTTGTTGATAAGGTTCTGCCCAGGACAAAGTAAGGATAGAAACCATATAAACACACAAACCTGCATAAAAAAAATACTTCATAAGTTTAACCAATAGATTATCAGCAAAATACAACTATTACTATATTGTATATCAGAGGTAGCATGAAATATCAACTCGTAAATTTAGTAAAATGTACCTACAAAACTATTAGAATGTACTTGATTTTTTTATTAACATCGCATGAAGGCGCATTTACATTTCTTTGCTATCCCCTCCTATTATTCGTTAAAAATCAAATTTGGTTACATTATTTAAATAAAATTTCTTGTTTTTATTACAGCGTCTGAGCCTCTCCCTCTTTTTTCCCCATATATTTTACCCTCTTGGTAGGTTTTTGCATTCTCATTCATAAAAAATTCAAACTCTCGAAACTTAGAGTTTACATCAAAAATATTAATGCCTGTCCTTTCAAATAATTTTGCAAGTGTTTAATAAACCTAAAATTTTTACGCAATGAACAAGCTAATACCTATTATTCTGTTTTTGATAATCACTGCACAGGCTTGCACGCCTGAAAAAGTTGCTACTACACTTACTTCTATTCTTATCCAAGGTAATGGAAAGTGGAAAGTAACTTTTGCTAAGTTTGGTGATGAAGAACCGCCAAGAGGAATGTATGACCGATTTTTGATTGAGTTTAAGAGCGGCGATGTCTATGTAACTACTAATCCCGACGGAGCTATTTCGCCTGCTACCCTGCCCCAAGGTACTTGGAAAGAGAGCAATGGTACAATTACTTTTGATGGAAAAGTAATAGTGAGAGAAATTGCTCAACAGCGTACTTCTAACAAAATTGTATTGGAATGGGAAGTGAGTATCCCCGGTAAAGTTACTACTACTTACAGAATAGAACTCACGAAAGCAAACTAATCATATTATTTTTAAAATCTAAATGTCAAAACAACATGAATTTCAAAAATATACTTATTATCATCACTTTTCTGCTTTTGGGCTCGGCAAAAAGTACATTAGCCCAAACGATTCCACCTGCACCAAAGGCAACAGAAGCGCTAAAACTTAACTTTGTAAGCAGTTTTCCCATAGGCGGAGGCACAGCTGAAATCACTGATTACGACCCCGTTACAAAGCGTCTTTTTGTTATCAACTCTACAGCGGATAGATTAGAGATTTTAGACTTTTCTAATCCTGCTAATATCCAAACTTTCAAAACTATTAATATGACTGCCTACGGAAATGGTTGCCAAAGTGTAGCAGTAAGGAATGGTATGGTGGCAGTAGCAGTAGATGTGAATGTGCCTTTTGGAAGCAACGGAAAAGCCGTATTCTTTGATACCAATGGAGATTTTTTGGCACAAGTACAGGTAGGCAACCTGCCCGATATGATTACTTTTACTCCTGATGGTAAAACTGTACTTACTGCTAACGAGGGTGAGCCTAATGATACTTACACTATTGACCCAGAAGGTTCTATTTCTATCATAGATGTATCAAGGGGCGCAAGAAACCTAACTCAAAGCGATGTTACTACCTTGCGTTTTACTGCTTTTAATAGCCAAATCAATCAGTTAAGAGCCAAAGGAATACGCATTTTCGGACCGGGGGCGACCGTAGCCCAAGATATGGAGCCGGAGTACATTGCAGTATCTCATGATTCTCGGAAGGCTTGGGTTACGTTGCAAGAAAATAATGCGCTTGCCGTAGTAGATTTGGTAAGCAAAACCATTACAGATATTCTACCTCTCGGCTTGAAAGACCACAGCCTTACAGCTAAAGCTTTTGATGCTTCTGATGTTAGTGGAGTTATTAATATCAGGACTTGGAAAGTAAAAGGAATGTATCAGCCAGATGCCATCGCTTATTATGAAGTAGGGGGTGTTCCTTACTTAGTAACTGCTAACGAAGGCGATGCAAGAGAATATGGAGGTTTCTCAGAAGTAAGAAGAGTAAGTGCTGGTGCTTATATACTTGACCCTTCGGCTTTTCCTGATGCGGCTGTATTAAAAAATACTATGAATTTGGGTAGGCTAAATGTTTCTGATAAGACAGGAGATTTAGATGGCGACAATGATTTTGATGAAATTCATGCCTTTGGCGCACGCTCATTCAGCATTTGGAACGGCAATACAGGCGAATTGGTGTATGATAGTGGCAATGATTTTGAAACTATTACAGCCAATCACCCTGTTTGGAAAAATTTATTTAATGCGAGCAATGCAAACAACACACTTAAAAATAGGAGTGATGACAAAGGACCCGAGCCAGAGGGAGTAGCTATCTTTAACTCTTTGGATAGGGTTTATGCCTTCATTGCTTTGGAAAGGATAGGCGGTTTTATGGTGTATGACATCACTAACCCCAGAAACCCCGTTTATGTAAACTACATCAATAGCCGTACTGTAGGCACGCTTGGGGGGGATAGAGGAGCGGAAGGTATCATTTTTATTCCTGCCGAGAAAAGTCCGAATCAACAAGATTTGGTAGTGCTTGCCAATGAGACGAGCGGAACAGTAAGTGTTTACAGTGTGAGTGGCATCAATAGATTCCTCATTTCCCCTATACTAACAGCGAAGGCGGGAAGTGGAAAAGTAATGCTCTTTTGGCAGTCTGTTCCTTTTGCAGATAAATATGAAGTTTTTGTATATAGCGAAGGCAGTGCGCAGCGTTCTTTGGGAATTACTAATGATGCTAAATTTGAAGTAACAGGGCTGACAAATGGTATTACTTACTTTTTTAGAGTTAAATCTATTAATAGTAGCACTGGCATAGAAAGTGATTTTTCTAATACAGTTTCTGCCAAACCCTCAGTCATCTTGGGCATAGAGGAAGAAACTACCAACTCTGTTTTCCAAGTATATCCTAATCCAAGCAGTGGAGCGTTCTCTTTGAAAATAGAGGATATGAAAGGTAAAAATGCGTCAATAAGCATTTTAGATATGGGAGGGAAAATGATTTTCCAAAAAAATATTCCAATTAATGGGAAATTAGAAGAGAACTTTTCCTTAGATTTAGCCAAAGGACTGTATTTGTTACAGGTAAATACAGAAATAGATAGTTTCAGGAGAAAATTGGTGATAGAATAAAAATAGGCAACTGGAAGCGAAGCGTGAGAGAGGCTGTTTAAAGATTAAATAGCCTCTTTCACTTTTTATCATGATTATCAAATATTCAAATTTTTTAAACTTTCTTGAGTCAAGGGTTTATTGATGTACTTTTTTACGTAGATGTAATCTTTGGATTTATTGACATCTTGTGGGTTAATAGAAGAAGTGAGCATTACTATTCTACAAAGATTTTTGGTTTCTGCACTCAATTTATCGAATTGGTCTAAGAATTGAAATCCATCCATCAAGGGCATATCAATATCTAAAAAGATGATTTCAGGAATGACTACAGGAGCAATCCCAGCGATACGTTCCATATTTTTTAAAAACTCAATTGCGCTCTTCGCTCCTGAATAGGTAAAAATATGTTCGCTAATATTTGCTGCTTCTATCATCTTTTGATTAATGAGGTTATCTATCTCATTATCATCTATTAGCATTACTGACTTGTATTTTTTGGTAGTAGTAGCCATATTTGGTCTTGATTGTTAAGATATATTTTGCAAATTAAAAACAATTTTTTATATTCTGTCAATATCTATACGCCAAAAGTATAAAAGATATTTTAAAACTTTTGGTAAGATTGTAAATTAATTTGTTTTTTGCAAGTGAAACAGCCTTAAATATTTAAGCAATTCCGTATTTTTTGTTATTATGAAGTTTTAAAAGGATACGAACAACCATTATACGGCTTTGAACCTTATATAATTAGTAAAAAGAAAGAAAGCACTTATTTACTTACATCTGTAAAAGTTCTACGATTTTCTCTTCTAATGCCTTTCCTCTCAAGTTCTTGGCAATGATGATTCCGTTTTTGTCTAAGAGATAAGTCATCGGAATAGCGGTAACATTGTAGTCCATTGAGATAGTATGATTGGCAGAGAGGTCAGGAATATGATTCCATGTCATTTTATCGGCAGTAATAGCACTTTTCCAAGCTTGCTCATCGCGGTCTGAGGAAATACTCAAAATCTCAAACCCCTTGTCTTTGTACTTGTTATATACACGCACTACATTGGGATTTTCCATGCGGCAAGGTCTGCACCACGAAGCCCAGAAGTCCAAGAGCAAGTATTTTCCTCTAAAATTTGCCAGCGAAACTTCTTTCCCTTCTTGGTTTTGGAAGCGTATCTCTGGAGCAGGTTGCCCTATGGCTGTCTTTTTAATTCCTTCTAATTCTTTCCCAAGTTGTTTAATTTGTTCTGAAGTAGGATATTTTTTAGCCAAATTCGCATGAATTTTATCTATCAAGTCTAAGTCATTCTCGACATCTAACAAGGAAAACATCTGCATAGCGGCAAAAGAATGTTGTGCTTTCTCCAATATTGCTTTGGTTTTAGCAGTTGCTTCGTTAGTAATTTCCTCGTACTTAGCTTGGAGTTGGGCTTCCTCCTCATCGCTTATTTCTCTGCCGTAAAAAGATTTTTGCAATTCTCCCACTTCTTGTACATAAGCTTCCCTCAAAGTCATAAATTCTTGTAAGTATTGGTTATCTTCTGAGCCACTGACCTCAAACTTGCCGTTTTGTGTTCCATCTGCAGTAATTTTGATAGGCGTATCGTGAAGCAAAAGGAGTTTGTTTTGCATTCTATAAATATCAATTACGTAGAAATCTGGCTCTTGTAGGCTAAGATTAAATGCAAAACTCCCTTCTGAGTTAGCAAATGCAGAGTCTATTACTTTGGCATTCTGTCCCTCTATTTTTACAAGATAAATTGGTTTTCCTTCTTGTGGAAAATTAATTTTACCTGAAATAAGCGCTTGATTTTTATTTTCCTGAGAACAGGCTGTAATGCCTATGATAAACAAAAGATAAATTAGTTTTTTCATGTATTTAAGATGTTTATGATAATGATTGCGATATGATAATAATTGCGAAAAGAATCCTTAATTTTTAAAATAAGGCATTAGTTTATCTAACAAGTACTTAGGTGGACGACAGATTTTGCGGCTTTCTTTATTCATAAAAACCAATACAGATTCGCCTCGGTGAAGTTCCTGCGCTGCTTCGTTGTAAATCTCATAATGGAAAACAATCTTGGAAGCAGGAAGTTCCTTAATTATGACTTTGATAGTGAGCAGGTCATCAAACTGTGCAGGCAGTAAGAAGTAAGAGTGATTTTCCAAAACAGGCATCATTATTCCCTGTGCCTCCATGTCTTTATAACTTATTCCAATACCTCGCAAGGCTTCTACTCTGGCGATTTCATAGAAATAGGCATACTTTCCATAATACACATACCCCATTTGGTCGGTATCTCCGTAGCGTACTCTGTATTGTATTTGGCTGATAAACATTACTTTAAGCAATTTTTTAGTAAATTCAAATACAAAGGTACACTTCTTTTAGCTTATTCTGATTTATTTTAGACTTTTTAAAAACTTGACGCTTTGCGGAATCTGTTGCATAGAGCGCGAAGACTCATCTTCTATGTATAACATTCTCCCGTTCAGATTAGTTATTTCTCGCATGATTTCCTCTATATTCAGTTGCCCTGTACCAATCGTTACATCTGATTCCACAGGCGCAGAACCCGTTAGCAAACCTACTGGCTCTCCAATTTTCATGTCTTTGAGGTGAAAATAGAGGAAACGGGTAGGATATTTTCTTAATAATAAGACAGGGTTCTGTCCCCCATGAAAAGTCCAATAAATATCCATTTGAAAATTACAAAAATCAGGGTTAGTTTTTTGAACTATCAGGTCAAAGAGTGTTCCCTCTGGCGAAGGCACAAACTCGTATCCGTGAATATGGTAAAAAAACTTGATACCTTCTTTTTTGAGTATCTCCCCTGCGGTGCTGAACACCTGTATAGCTTTCTCGGCATCTTCTCGCGTAAAATCGCTGCCTTTGTGTGGAATCCATGCACAGCCAACTTCGGTTACTCCCATAAGCTTAGCATCTCTGACTATTGATTTGATATCATCTCTAAACTTCTCATATCCAAATAGAAAGCCCTTGCACTGCAAACCTACCTTTCTGACCTCGTCAGCAAAATCCGCAGGACTAAGTCCATAGAGATTATGCCCCTCTATATGATTGATGCCCCAAGACTTCACTAATCGGAGCATCTCGGACAGGTTATCTTTGGTAATTTGGTTGCGGAGGCTATAAAGTTGTAAGCCAAGATGTTGTTCTACGTACTGACTAATCGTTGGCTTGGGTTTGCCTGCATCGTTTTGTAGCCAAATATCTAAACGGGGCGTTTTCCAATTATAAGGTTTATTAAGCACGTCTAAGTCTCCGTCCCCGTCCAAATCTGCTACTTTGGCTTCGTGAAACCCCATGCCTTTTTGGAAGGTCGTAGTTTTAAAATTTCCCATGCCATCCCCATACAAAATCAATGCTTCTGCTTTGGGGTGGTCAGGTTTGCTTTCCTTCTCTGACCATTTTGCCATCTCCGCTACAAAGATATCCAAATTTCCATCACCATTAATGTCTGCCAAATCCAAAGAATGTGCATGGATTAACTGTCGGTCTATCAAATTTTTCCCTTTCCAATTTGCAGTTTCCATTGGATTTTCTGCACATTCATACAGCATCAGATTTCCATTGGTATCCCCTGAGGAAATTACTACTTGGGGATATCGCCCTGCTTTGAACTTACCTACGGCTATCCTTCCGCCCTGTTGGGCAATTGGGATGGCTGTGAATGTACTATTACCTTGATATTTAAACCAATAGCTTCCTGCTAATAGGTCTATTACTCCGTCATTATCTATATCTCCCTTTGCCAAACCTTCATTTTGGCTACCCGCTTCTCCTGTAAACAGAGGCTTGTATGTCCACTCGGCTTGCTGTTTTGGATTTTCAGGAATATCTGCAATGAACAAGGTTTTTTCTCCTTGATTCCAAAATACTAACTGCGGTTTCCCTGTCCCTTTAAAATCTCCAAAAATTTGGTCGTGGTGCTGATTTTTACCACTTTTTTTGATTGTACGTCTTGTCCATGAGTTTTCATAGTTCGGATAGGGATTTTCCCACCACCACATTTCATTGCTCTGCCAATCGCCTCCAAAAACTATGTCTTTATCTCCATCATTATCAATGTCGTAGAAGGCTCCTCCCGCCTCTATATGGAGCATTTCTTTTTCAAGTACTCGCTTCTGCCATCCTTTGAGAGTACGTTGATACCAAATTAGGGCTGGAGCAGACTGACGGCAAGCTACCAAAAAATCGTTTATTCCGTCATTATCAACATCTAAGATGAGCGAGGCTGTCTGCTGAGTACCTGCCCAAGGAAGTTCTATCTTTTTATTAGAAGTAGAATAGTGCTTCCAGTTTTGCGCCAGAGAGAGGTTTGCAAGAGATAGGCAAATTAGCATGCTAACAGTTAGCGTAATATTATTTTTCATTTTCATTGATGTTTATGTTCGAGCAACTTATCTATTTAAACCTTGAGCGATAATCATAGCATATCTCAATAATAACCATATTTTAATAAATACTTCCATTTTGCTCTACAATTTTTATTTCCTTCTCCGTCAAACCATATAATTCATACACCATGCGGTCTATTTGGGCTTCTAAGGCGGTGGTGTCCTGACCTACTCTTTTTTTGGCTAAAATTTGCTCTACAAATTTGTTTATATTTTTCTCCTGCCTTGCATTAGGATACACAATAGGTATTTGCTCTACAGATTGAACTGTCATTTCGCCGTCTATTCCGCCACTTTGATAAAATCTCTTAAAAGCAAACTGAAATAATTTTGAATTTAATAATGCCAACAAATACTTGATTTTTTTACCAACTAAGATATAGCTTGTGTTCAGCACAAAGTCACCTTTGTCATCATAAGTAAAAGATTGAATTTTAGATGCCTTGGTAAAAACTATTTTTTCCTTTTCAAATTCTCGGATATAAGCACAATCTCTAAGATTAGTCCAATGGTCTCCTTGGTCTTGGCGCTTAATGAGTTGAGATTCGTATTGTTTTAAATGATGGTAAATGGCAGGGTAATCTTTTTCTACTTCAATTCGAGGAATGCCTTTATTTTTTATGCCATTATGAGTATTTATCAACCATAAATCAGCGAATTGTGCTTTGTAGCGTTTTATATCCTTGCCTCGCAAAATGGGTTTGATAATTTCGGCACTTTTGGGGTCTTGGGCAATAAGTTCATTTTTCTTTTTGCCGTCTATGATAAAGGCTTCATTATAGCCTGTTAAAATGCCGCGATAAATATTTATATCCCACTCTTTGAGGGGTTTTCCTATGCGTTCAATTTTTTGCTTAATGGTTTGCTCCAAAGGGCTGGCAATTATCCAACTTTCATCTTTTGGCGGATAGATGTAAAGCGTTTTGTTTTTAAAAGCATACAAGTTTTCGGTATTTTTTTGTCTGCTAACGTCTAAGGCTTCGAAAGGCTTTTGGAAGGGTTGTTTTTTGAAAATCAAGATATTAGCATCCACGGTGGCTTCCTTAAAAACACCACTACCTAAATCAACAAGTAACAACGGTTGGGTGTATTCTAAAAAATAGTTGCGGGTAGATTTTCCATAATTAGCTCGCATCCATTTATTAGAAGTAATATAAGCCAATAAGCCACCATCTTTAAGGATTTGATAGCCTTTTTCATAAAAGAGTGAATAAATATCACCTGTTTTTTCGTAGGTCTTATAGTCAAATCTTTTGAGTTGTTCCGATATTCCTTTCATAGCTTGCAGTTGGATATACGGTGGATTTCCCATCACCACATCAAATCCTACAAAGTCGCCCTCATCGTTTAGCACTTCGGGAAACTCAAAGCGCCACTCAAAAGCATTTTCAAAAATCTTGTTGTTTTCAATTTCTTCTATCTCAGCGCTGATTTTATCTATTTCTTTTTGGAGTTCTGCAACTTTTTGGAATTTTTCTTGCTTATCGGCTTGGGTTTCAAACGCGGTAGTCTGATACATCAAATTAAAAAGTTCACCTTCTAACTTGCGTTTTCGCACTAACTTAGGGTCGTTCTTAGCGATTTTGGTTCTAAAATCGGCTTTTATCTCAGCGATAAGCCGTTCCATCTCTCTTTTTTGCTCTCTATTTTGTGCATTTCGGTAAGTGGACACTGCCACTTTATAAGTATCTATGTTCCACTTGCTTTTTGAACCATTATTCAAACCATTGGCTAAGTTTGCATCTATCGGGAAACGGCTCACCAACGAGTTCCCGCATTTGATATTGATGTCAATGTTTGGGAGTGTTTCTAATTCCCGATTCCATAGCCCATAATTTAAATCATGGGCTATGGAATCGGTTTTGTAGTAGGCATTTTTCAGAAGTTCAATCCACAAGCGCAAACGGCAGATTTTCACCGAGTTCGGGTTAATATCTACACCGAAAAGGCAGTTTTCAATGATAGTTTGTTTTTCGTGGAACAGGGTTTCTTGTATGCGTTGGCTTTCTTTGCGGGTTGGGTTGTATTCAAATGCTTCGCCGTCTTCATCTATTACTACCAACTCATCATTTACGATTTCTACGTGGTACTCTTTCAAACGTTTACCGTTGCGGTCTTGCAAAATTTTGAGGTCGTTTTTGATAGCGATGATTTCGTTGAGTGCCGAAACTAAAAAATGTCCTGAACCTACGGCGGGGTCGCAAATTTTGAGGCTGTTTACAATTTGGTTGGCTTCTTTGCGGTCTTCAATTTTGTCGTAGAGTTCTTCCAAGCTGTTGCAGTTCCAACCTTTGAGTTGATTAAATTTTTGGATAACGGCTTTTCGTATAGTTTCGCGACACATATACATCGTAATAAAGCCGGGTGTAAAAAACGAGCCGTCTTTGTAGCCGTTTATTTTCTCAAAAATCAACCCAAGAACTGAGGCGTTGATAAGTGTTTTATTATCTTCTTGAATTTCTTGTTTGCCTTCTGCGCCGAAGTCGTAAGCGTCTAAAAACTCAAACAGGTATTGCAGCGTATTGAGTTTGCCTGTGCGTTTGTTGCCTTGTCGGTCTTTGAGAACGGTTTGCGAAGAGATAGGGATAACACTACCGTCGTTAAGGTTGCTAATAAAAATGGTAGCGTGTTCTAAGTCTGTCGGCTCAAAAAGGGAAGAGTTCAGATAAGGAACTTTCTCAAAGTCTTTTTTAATATTTTCGTTTCGCTCATCATATTTTTTTGCCAAGACTTGAAAAAACAAGCTGTTGAGTTCGTTGTAGGTTTTGATTTTATCAATACGAAGGAACGAATCGCTCTTATCGCTTTGATGATAAGCAAGCAGTTGCGCTTCAAGAAGTTTTAGAAATAAAATTCTGTTTATCCAAGTAATAGAAAGTTCAAGGGCAACGCTGAAAAGTCGTTCTTCTTTGGTATTTCCGAAGTGTTCAGGCTTATCGAGTCGGCTCAATTTATCTAAGCTATCGAGTTGGGTGATAGTATCTTCAAGGACTGTTCCCGCAAGTCGTTGGCTGGGTTGATTGCGTTGAATAAGTTTTTTGCCTGCGTCTTTGACCTCCGTCAGACCGATGATGTATAGCAGTTCGTTGTAAAAATCTTTGTCGAGTGTATTGCTGTCATTGGCAAAAGGGAGTTTTAACAGGTGTTCGGGAGAAAGAAGTTTGAATAAGGCAATGAGCGAATTATCGTCTTTAGCCCACGATTTAAATTGTGGGTTATATATATCGGCATGATAATATTCATTAAAATTGAAATAAGTAAATTCAATTTCGGAAGAGATGCTATTGATAAACGGCTCGGCAATGTGTTTGTAGAAAAAATCGGTTTTGGTATCCGCCAAACGTCCTTCTTCAAAGTCGGTAAATTGATTGACGAAGGGTTTGTTTTGGGCAAAAAGTCTATCAAACAAGATTGCATCAAAAATGAACCACTCGTAAATATTGGTAGCGATTAAATATTTGATTTCAAGGTTTTTATGGGCAATTCTTTCTCTTAGGTAATACAAAACCAATTCTTGAAATGCTTTTTTATTGATATTATCTCTTGCGAGCATTTCGGTTTTATTAGATGGTTTTTTGGCTTCAATGATTACGCCTACGGTGGCATTTGCCGTTTGTCCGTTATGAATAACAAGGTCGTTTCTGCCTTTGGTATTGATAAAATGGTTTTGTTTGTAGTAGGTATCTTTAAGGAAATCAGCAAGTAAGTTTTTATGAAACTCCTCAGTTTCTGCATCATTTGTCCTGTCAAGTAAAATAGCAAGATTTTTTTTGAAATTATCAATTTCAATTCTGGTAGGTTTTAGTCTTAGGAAGGCTTTGTTAAGTGCCTGTTTGGGATTAAGTTCTTTTAAAATCATTTGCAATTTTATCTTCTTTTTCAGTCAGTTAAGATAAGTTTTTTGTTGCAATCGTGAAAATGAATACTTATAAGATTTTAAACCCTATAAACGTTCACACAAATTTATCATTCTGTTTTATTTTCCTACCTTTGCGTAAGCTATTTTTAATTCTATGGTTGATTTTTGGATAATACTCAGTGGTTGCTTGGTGGCTATCTGCTGTAGCTTACTTGGCTGTTTTCTGATTTTGAGGAAGATGGCAATGGTTAGTGATGCGATTTCTCATAGCATCTTACCGGGGATAGTTTTTGCTTTTTTACTTACTGGCACGCGAGAAACTTTTACTATGCTTATTGGGGCGGGGGCATTAGGGCTTTTTACTACTTTCCTGATAGAGTTTTTTCATCAACGGATAAAATTGCAAACAGATGCCTCCATAGGGGTAACATTTACTACCTTGTTTGCCTTAGGGGTAATTTTGATTTCTGCTTATGCAGGAAAGATTGACTTAGACCAAGATTGTGTACTTTACGGAGAAATCGCTTACGTTCCTATAGATGTATGGATAGTAGGGGAAAATACAAGCTTAGGTCCTCGGGTAGTATGGATAATGGGCATAGTATTACTTTTAGTTTTTGGATTTATCTTTTTCTTTTACAAGGAGTTAAAAATTACTACTTTTGACCCTGCCTTTGCCGCCGCTTGTGGTATTAACGTAAGTCTTTGGCATTATTTGCTCATGGGAGCTGTTTCACTTACCACTGTAGCCTCTTTTGAAGCAGTAGGGGCAATCTTGGTCGTGGGCTTTTTAATCGTTCCCCCCGCCACTGCTTATCTTCTGACTACTGAGCTGAGGAAGATGTTATTTCTTGCCGCTTTGATAGGTTCGGCTACTGCTGTGATAGGGTATTATGTAGCTGTTTGGTTAGATGGCTCTATTGCAGGGGCGATGGCAAGCGTAGCAGGGCTATTATTTCTGCTCGCTTTTATATGGGTACAATGGAAAAAGTCCCACATTTTTGAGAGATTTTCCTTAGATTCAAAACAAAATTTGCTAAATTCGGCTTCACAAACAACGTGTAACCCATGATATTATACAACGTAACCATTAATATAGAAGATGATGCACATGACCGCTGGCTTAGATGGATGCAAGAGGTACACATTCCAGAGGTAATGCAAACAGGCATATTTTCTCACTTCCGTTTTTTTAAATTGCTCACTACCGCTCACGACAATACAGGTACAAACTATGCGGTACAATATTTTTGTGAGAACATGGAAAAGTTCCAAGAATACGAAGCCAAATATGCAAGTGCATTGCGAGAGGAAGTGGAGAAAAACTTTGCAGGAAAATACTATGCATTTAGGTCTTTATTAGAGGAAGTCAGTTAAAAATTCATGTTTATTTCCGCTCCTATCCAAGAAATAAAAGATGAATTGCTTGAAAAGCATCAAGTTAGGCTTTTAGTCAAGAGAGAGGACTTGATTCACCCGCTCATCAAAGGCAATAAGTGGTACAAACTCAAATACAACTTAGCAGATGCTCGTAAACGAGGATTTGAAAAAATACTGACCTTTGGTGGAGCGTTTTCTAACCATATCTACGCCACCGCCTCCGCAGGGCATTTATTCGGTTTTCAGACCATTGGCATTATTAGAGGCGAAGAGCATTTACCTTTAAATCCTATTTTGAGCCATGCTGTGGATTGTGGCATGAAGATTTGCTACTTAGATAGGGCTACGTACAGAAAAAAAAATGAAGTATCAGTCCTTCATTGGCTAAAAGAAAAGTTTGGAGATTTCTACCTTATCCCCGAAGGAGGTACTACACCTTTGACAGTCAAAGGAACGAAAGAAATTTTACAAGATATTGATTTTGAATATCATTATATTTGCTGTGCCTGTGGTACAGGAGGGACTTTGGCGGGTTTGATAGCAGGTGCATCTGACAAGGTACAAAAAGTAGGTTTTGCTGTTTTAAAAGGAGATTTTTTGCAAAAAGAAGTAGAAAACCTGCTCCAAGAAGCTATCAAACAAGGATTTATTTTAAACAAATCCTATCTTCACTGGCACGTAAATACCAATTATCACTTTGGAGGGTATGCCAAAGTTAGCACTGACCTACAAGATTTTGTCAAGAATTTTTCCCAAAAACATCAGCTTCCCATAGAACCGATTTATACAGGAAAGCTATTTTATGGTATTTTTGACCTTATTAGCAAAGGTTTTTTCTCAAAAAGTAGTACTATTTTAGCGATTCACTCAGGAGGCATATATGAAAATAAACCCTGTTGATAGGCTACAAGGTATGATATTTTTCTATAAGCAATGCTATTAGCAGTTGCGGACTCTTAACAGTCGTTTATCTTCTAACCACTGTCAGGGTTAGGTTGAGGGCTCCGAGAAGGAGTTGGTACAAGCTATATTGATTTGTATGAGAAAAGTTGTATTTTTACGCTTAAAATATTTAGCAGACCATTTTCAAAACATTCATGGAATACACGATTCGCAAGGGAGAACCACAAGACCTCCAAGCTGCTTTCCAACTCATCATGGAATTAGCAATTTATGAAAAAGGAGAACACAACGTAACCAATACCCCAGAGAAAATGCTCGAGGATGGATTTGGACAAAATCCTGTATTTGAGTTTTTTGTAGTAGAAACTACATCAGAAAAGCCTGAAATTGTAGGCATGGCACTCACTTATATTCGTTACTCCACTTGGCGAGGGAAATGCCTTTGGTTAGAGGATTTGATAGTTACCCAATCGCATCGGCAAAAGGGTTTAGGGAAGATGCTCTTGGACGTAGTCATCAAAAGAGCGATAGAAACCAACATGGCTTTGGTCATTTGGCAAGTCTTAGATTGGAATACTCCTGCAATTAATTTTTATAAAAAATGCGGCGCCGTTTTAGAACCTGAATGGATTAACTGTATGGTTTACCCTGAAAAACTGCAAACTTGGCAGTACGGGGCTTTTTAGGTATGAGGAAAATTTTAAGATTTTAAATCAAATATTAGCAAAGCAACAAGATAAATATCTAATTTTGTGTAGAAAATGAAACACAATACTTAAACACAAACAAATTATCTTTTACGAAATAACAACTAATCAATGAAAAAGTACACGTTTACAGAAAAAAAAGATACTCGCTCCGGTTTTGGCGTTGGCTTATTGGAAGTAGGAAGAAAAAACCCTAAGGTAGTCGCACTTTGCGCAGACTTGACTGGCTCGCTAAAAATGGGCGATTTCAAGAAAGAATTTCCTGAAAGATTTTTCCAAGTAGGCATTGCAGAGGCAAATATGATGGGTATAGCGGCGGGTATGACCATAGGCGGGAAAATTCCTTACACAGGTACTTTTGCCAACTTTTCCACAGGCAGAGTGTATGACCAAATCCGCCAATCTATTGCATATTCAGGGAAAAATGTGAAAATTTGTGCTTCTCATGCGGGAGTAACGCTGGGCGAGGACGGGGCTACGCACCAGATTTTGGAAGATTTAGGCATGATGAAAATGTTACCTAACATGACTGTTATTAACACTTGCGATTTCAACCAAACTAAGGCGGCTACCATAGCGATTGCCGAATATGAAGGACCCGTATATTTGCGTTTTGGCAGACCTGTGGTGCCTATTTTCACACCAGCCGACCAAGTATTCGAAATAGGCAAAGCCGTCAATTTGAATGAAGGAAAAGACGTAAGTATCTTTTGCACAGGACATTTGGTTTGGGAATCTATCCTCGCAGGAGAAATATTAGCCGAGCAGGGCATAGACGCAGAAATTATCAACATACATACTATCAAGCCCTTAGATGAAAAAGCAATCTTAGATTCTGTATTGAAAACAGGATGTGCGGTAAGTGCAGAAGAGCATCAACTCAACGGAGGGTTAGGAGATAGCATCGCTCAGGTACTGTCCAGAAACCTGCCTCGCCCTTTGGAAATGGTAGGAGTAAAAGATACATTTGGAGAAAGTGGGACACCTGACGAACTTATGGAAAAGTATGGATTGAAGGCTAAACATGTAGTAGAGGCAGTACACAAAGTGCTTAAAAGAAAAAATTAATTGAAAGCTATTGCAACGCCATGCTCATAGTCAGACGTACTTAGCAAGTTCAATAAAGCTAATTAACCAAAAACTCTTTATGAAATATTATTTATTTTGTTTTACTTGGCTCATCTTAGCTATTCATACGCAGGATTGGGTGGGTAGCTATCCTATCCCTATTCATTCTCCAACTTCCTTTATTTACGAAGATAAGTTGAAATTGCTTACTCCTACCAAAGGAGAAGTTTTGCGTTTGGAACAGACCTACAAGATTACTTGGGAAGCTAAAACGGGTGGCAATGTGCAGATAGATTTGTACAAGGCAGAAAAGTTAGAAAGAACCATAGAATTTTCTGCTTTGAGTGTGGCAGGGACAAATAATATTTTTACTTGGCAAATTCCTACCGATATTGCCTTAGGAGATGATTACCAAATCATGATTTTTGATGTAAAAGACAAAGAAAACTTTGCGAAAAGTGAGTTTTTTTCTATTCAGAAAAGTAAAAAACTGCCTAAGTGGGTACTTGTTGCTGGCTCTTTGGGCGTAGTAGCTATCATAGGTGCAGTAGTGTTGATTTTAGGTCGTCCTAAGACTTTCCGCTTACCTGACCCTCCTAATCCAGACGAAGGAGGATAAAAATTACCTGATTTATTGCTTTATCATCAGAAAACGTTAAAAATAATCTCCAAATCTGAATTATGAAAAAGATATTCGCTATCCATTATATTGCCTTGTTATTGTTTCTGTTGGCAAAACAAGCAGTTGCCCAAGCTCCTATTACTATTATTTCTCCTAATGGAGGAGAGAGTTTATCAACGGGTACTACTTACAATATCTCTTGGAATTTTACGGCTACTACGCCTGCCCAAGATGTGTTTACCATAGAACTACTCATTGGCAACACGCCTTATAGCATCATTGCTAACAACGTAAGTAATAATACTTTTATATGGAATATTCCTAATACGCTACCTGAAAGGAATGATTATAGAATCAGAGTAAGTCGTACCAATAACTCTGCGGTCAATGACCTAAGCGATGCTAATTTTTCTATTTTGGGAGGACGAGTCATTCGGATAAATACGCCTACTAACACCAGTGTACTGACCAGAGGAGTAAATTTTAATATCACTTGGTCAGCTACTTTTACTGATAACTTTAAGATTGATTTGTTGCAAAATGGAGCAGTCCTAAGCACCATTGCCAATGCCACTACGGGTAGTCTATTTACGTGGACAGTCCCTTTGATGATTTCAGTAGGCAACAATTATCAAATTAGGATTACCAGCGTTGCAGACCCCTTTGTCTTTGCAGAAAGTAGCTTGTTTGTCATAGAGCAGAGCATTAGGCTAACCTCTCCTAACGGAGGACAGGCTTATGCCAAAGGGAGTTCGCAGACTATTACTTGGACAACAAGTACTAATGTTAGTGCTTCTGAAAATGTGAAAATAGATTTGATAAATAACGGCAATGTAGTACAAACAATTATTGCAAGTACGCCAAATACTGGCACAGCAAACTGGACAGTTCCTAACGTAGCAGATGGAGGCAATTATAGGATTCGCGTTTCTTTGGTTTCTAATGCCAACGTCATAGATGAAAGCGATGATACTTTTGCCATAGGTTTCTTTGTGCGGGTCACCTCCCCTACCAGCGGACAAGTGTGGAACACAGGAAGCACTTATCAAATAAGATGGACAACAAATGTATTGGCTTTATTGAGAGTAGAATTGATAGTAGCAGGAGCAGTCGTAAGGATTATAGGAAATAATATTCCCTCTAATACACAAAACAGTATTGACTTTTTAGTACCAAGCGATTTGAGCAATAACGACGGCTATACGGTACGCGTGATTAGCTTAGCCGATGCAAACCATCAAGGAAGTAGCGAACCTTTTGCTATTTTATCTCCTCCCACCATCACTGTTACCGCTCCCAAAGGTGGAGAAACTTGGCAAAAGAAAAAAACTTATGACATCACTTGGCAGAGCGGTGTTACAGGAAACGTAAGGATAGATTTGTTAAAAAATAATACATTGTTACAAACTATTTCTAATAGTACTCCTAATGCTACGGGGAAGTTCTCTTGGGCAGTGCCTACGAATATTCCATCGGCGAACGATTATAGAGTAAGAATTTCAAGTCTTTCACTTACCAATGTGGTAGGGCAAAGCCAAGCCAATTTTACAATTGCTGATGCGGACTCTATACGCATTACTAACCCCACGACCAGCCTGAACGCCGTCATAGGTACAGAGGTAAATATCACTTGGACGACTAATTTTGCAGGAAATGTAATCATAGAACTGTTAAGAAATGGGAACTTCTTTACGACTATTGCTAATAGTACACCTAATAATGGTAGATTTACTTGGACTGTGCCAGCAACAGTAAATGATTTTCCTATAGAAACAGGTAATTTCTATCGTATTCGCATTCGTACTGCCGATAATTTCATCAGTGAAAATTCTCCTTTGTTTGCTATTGTTACTCCGTCTTTTCAAGTGAGTTCTCCTAATGGAGGCGAGCAGTTGGTCAGAGGATTTACTTATCCTATCATTTGGCTTTCTAACGTACAGGGAGGAGTAAAAATAGACCTATATAACAATAATTTCACTTTTATTCGCACCCTTACCGCAGAGGCTACAGGTGGTAAGTTTGATTGGACTGTTCCCAATGATTTACCCGAAGGCAACTTCTACTCCATACGCATTACCAGCCTTACTAATGCTAATCTAATCTCTAATAGTGCGGGAAACTTTACTATTTTGCAAGGCAGGCTACAAGTTACTGCCCCTATTGCCGCACAGACTTGGTACAGCAACGGCTTCACTTATAGAATAGATTGGACAAATAATACACAAAGACCTGTAAGGGTAGATTTGTTTAGAGGCAACACATTAGTACAAAATATTGCTAATAATTTATTAGCCAATACGGTTAATTATACTCTGCCTGAACTTCCAGATGCAACAGATTACAGAATACGGGTAAGTAGCGTAGAGAATCCTACACTTGTTGCGGAAAGTCCGTTGGTAAGAGTCCTAAGACCTACTATTACAGTAAACTTTCCCATAGGAGGAGAATCTCTAATTCAAGAACTGCAACATCAAATTCAGTGGACAAGTAATTTGCCTGCTGACGAGTTAGTAAAGGTTGACTTATACATAGGCGATATTTTTAACAGAGTCATTGCGTCCTCTGTAGAAAATAATGGTGTTTTCCGATGGAATATCGGCACTAATGTCCCCATAGGAAGCAACTACCGCATCAGGGTAAGTGTAGTAAATGTACCCAATGTTTTTGGTACGAGTTCTTCAAACTTTAGCATTATTAGGGATAATGTGCCTCCTGTGATTTCAGATGAGATTTTTCCTGCCCTTTTTGATGCAAGCAGGGGAGATATTACTTCCATAGACCCCTCGTTTAATGTTACTGATAATTTAGGGACAGAGGGACTAATTGTTAGCTGTGTATATCGCAGCATTAGCAATGCCCCCAATACACCACAAGGGGGTTGGACTACGGTAAATGCACGCTTTGAGAATGGGCGATATGCCGCCTCCATTCCTTATAACATTTTCAGGGGCGATATAGGAGTAGAGTACTATGTGCAAGCCACTGATAGAGTGGGAAATACCACTACCAGCCCTGCTAACGGAAGAAACAATCCAAGAGTAGCCCATATTCGCTATAGCAACCAACTCATTCCTGACCTAATTTTTGGAGAAAGTGTAGAAAGCTATCAAATCATTGCTATTCCGTTAGAATTGAATGACAAAAGCGTAAGAGGCATTTTTGAAGATGATTTAGGCACTTATAATGACCAAGAATGGCGATTGTTGCACTATGAGAATGGAGAACTCTATGAAGTAAATAAGCAAGAAAGACCTCTGAACCAATTAGATGCAGGTAAAGGTTACTGGCTAATTATCAAAGAAAAACCTCTTGAAAACATAGATACAGGCGAAGGAACAACAGTAAGAGTACGTTCTGCTAATCCTTTTGCAGTTAATCTGAACCCCGGCTGGAATCAAATAGGCAATCCCTATAACTATAATCTCTCTTGGTCTGATATTTTAGCGGCAAACCAGAACACAGGAAGTCTTGGCAATCTGAAAGTATATGATAAAGGATTTAAAAATACTGATATTCTCAGACGTTATCGTGGAGGCTTCGTATTCTCTGCCACAGGTGGAACTTTGCGATTCCCCACCTTAAAAAATTCTTCTATCAACTCAGGAGGACGTATAGAGGAAAAAGAACTTCTGACCAATCCTATTTCTGCCCCCCACTGGGAAGTACGCTTGATGGCAAAAACAGGAAAAGCTACCAATGAATTTGCAGGTTTAGGCATGAACCCTAAGGCAGAAATCTTAAAAGACGAGTTTGACGACATGACACTGCCAAGATTTGGAAAGTATGTAGAGGTGAATTTTAACCGACCAGAGTATTTTTATCCTAAGTTTACCAAAGACATAGTCCCTACCACTAACAATTTTATTTGGGAATTTACCGTAGAATCCAATGAAACTGAAAAGCTAACCACGCTCTCATGGGATAATTCTTATTTTGGGAGTGAAAAGCAACTTATCCTGCTCGACCAAGAGTTACAGCGTTTCGTCAATATGAAAGAGGTAAGTGAATATGCTTTCACTCGCACTGTCGACAAATATAGGTTTAAAGTGCTTTACGGAGACCAACAGTTTATCCAAGAGAATTTGAATGCTGACAAAGTAGTATTTACAAATTTCCCTAACCCATTCAGTAGCCAAACCCAGTTTAACTTTACACTCCCCTTAGCTTTGGCAAATAGCCATATAAGCATCAAAGTATATAACGCCTTAGGACAGGAAGTAGCAAGTCTGGCTAATCAATCCTATGTCGCTGGCTTTCATAGCATCACTTGGGAGGGCAAAGATGCTCAATCTGCTCCCTTAGGTAAGGGCTTGTATGCCGTTCGCTTGCAAATTACCAATGCTAACAAAGGAATGAGCCAAGTACTTCACAGAAACGTTATCATTGAGTAACGGGAGTAGTAAGTTTGGTTAGATATACTCAAACAAAAGTGTTTTTTTTCTCTTTTCAACTTTTCAAAAGTTTGTAACTTTTGGAAAGTTGAAAAGGAACTAACAACACAGGAACTCTCCCAAAAAATAATACTCTCTCCTATTCTCTAAAATCACATTTTTTCTCTATCTTCGTAAATCATTTTTTTAACATCTATCTACTTTGGAACTTTTTTGTAAGGTATTAGAGGAACTTCCTACGGTAGCGGCGCAGATAGTGGCTTTTGCACAAGAGGAAAAGGTATGGCTTTTCAATGGTGAAATGGGAGCAGGGAAAACCACCCTGATTAAGGCGGTTTGTGAGCAGTTAGAGGTTATAGATAATGTAAGCAGTCCTACTTTTTCTATTGTTAATGAGTACCTTACACGAAATAACAAGGTCATTTATCACTTTGACTTTTACCGCATCAAAAATGAAAGAGAAGTAGTAGAAATCGGGATTGAAGAGTATTTTGACTCAGGCAATTACTGTTTCTTAGAATGGGCAAGTCTGATTCCTTCGCTTCTCCCAACTTCATACTTAAACATAGATATAGAATTACTGGCTAATAATCATAGAGTTATAAAGCTACGCAAACATGAGTAAATTGGCGACAGACGTAAAAAAAATCGTGGAAGAACACAGCTTGTACCACCCACAAGAGCAACTATTGGAAGTTATCAAAGACAAAAAGCAATTAGTAATTGGTATTCCCAAAGAACTTTTTGATGAAAATAGGATTGCCCTGCGTCCCGAAAGCGTAGCCATTCTTACTTCCAGAGGACATGAAGTCTTTGTAGAGGCAGGCGCAGGAATGTTATCTCACTACGACGACCAAGATTACAGCGAAGCAGGAGCCAAAATAGTTTATTCCCCAGAGGAAGTGTATTCGGCAGAACTTATTTTAAAAGTTGCCCCTCCTACCTTAGAGGAAATCAGCTACATGAAGCCCAAAACAGCAATCATCTCTGCTATCCATCTGGCAGAGGTAAAGGCAGACTACCTCAAAGCACTAAACAAGAAAAAAATTACAGCTATCGGATATGAGTTTTTAGAAGATGAATTGGGAAATCTGCCCTTAGTACGTGCCATGAGCGAGATTGCAGGCAATGTAGCCGTATCTATTGCGGCGGAGTATCTCACGGCTTCGCATGGAGGCAAAGGCATTATTTTTGGTGGAATTACAGGCGTACCTCCTACCAAAGTCCTCATCATAGGGGCAGGAACGGTAGCGGAGTATGCGGCAAGGACAGCCATAGGCATGGGAGCGGTAGTCAAGGTGTTTGATGATAACCTCAACAAGCTAAGACGTTTAAAACACAGTTTAGGCAAAGTAGATTTATTTACTTCTACTTTTGAACGCTCTACCTTGGCAAGAGCCTTGAAAACCACCAATGTAGCCATAGGTGCGCTAAGAAGCAACGATGGTCGTTCCATTTGCGTAGTAACCGAAGAAATGGTCAGAGAAATGCGACCAGGGTCAGTGATTATAGATGTCAGTATAGATAATGGAGGATGCTTCGAGACCTCCGAACCTACTACCCACCAAAATCCCGTGTACAAAAAATATGGAGTAATTCACTATTGCGTACCTAATGTAGCGTCCAGAGTCCCCCGCACCGCCACCAAAGCTATTAGCAATATCCTTACTCCTATCCTCTTGCATACCGCCGAGTTAGGAGGAGTAGATGAAATGATTTTTGCTAATAAAGGCTTTGCCAAAGGTGTTTATACCTATTCAGGAGAAATCACTAATGAAGCAATTAGTCGAAAGTTTGGTATGAAATACAAAGAGCTATCGCTTATCATTGCCGCCATGATGTAAGGCACCTCACATCATTTTCTCTTTTTTTCTCTCCATAAAGTAAAAATTTGTAGATTTGCTGAAAAGAAAAGCCTTTGAAAAATGAATTATCCTTCCAAATTAGTAGAAGAAGCCGTAAATGAGATTGCCAAATTGCCAAGCATAGGAAAAAAAACAGCACTGAGGCTGGTATTGCATTTGCTTAAACAAGAAGAAGCCTTTACGCAATCGCTCACCCAAGCACTGACCAAACTACGTACAGAAACCAATTACTGCATTGAGTGCCACAACATTTCAGACACTACGATTTGCAATATATGTGCTAATAAATTGAGAGACCGCTCATTAGTTTGTGTAGTAGAGGATATGCGTGATGTAATTGCCATAGAAAATACGCATCAGTACAACGGCTTGTACCACGTCTTAGGAGGAGTCATCTCGCCCATAGAAGGCATCAGCCCAAACGAGCTAAACATAGATTCTTTGATACAACGAGTAAGCCAACATACTGAAATTAAAGAAATTATCTTAGCTATAAGCGCTACTATGGAAGGAGATACCACGGCTTTTTACATTACAAAAAAATTACAACCTTTTCATGTGAAAGTTACTACACTTGCGCGAGGCGTACCCGTAGGCAGTGAGTTAGAATATACTGATGAGATAACGCTGGGTAGGAGCATTCTGAGCAGAGTAAATTACGAGCAGTAAAATCTTTATTGTATAGAAAAATATTTGACAATCAAAATCCAACATAAAAACATGAAAAAAATTATTACATCATTTAGCTTATTGCTTACTTTATTTGTTTTCTCCTCACAAACTACTTTGCAAGACCCTGCTCCTAATACTTTGACAAACAAAGAAAAAAAGGAAGGCTGGCAACTACTTTTTGATGGAAAAACCACCAAAGGCTGGCACAACTACGGCAAAAAAGGCATCTCCCCCCTTTGGAAAGTAGAAGATGGAGCATTGCTTATGAGCCAAAAAGGAGCAGAAGACATTGCTACTGACAAAGAGTATGAAAACTTCGAGTTTCAATTGGAGTGGAAAATTGCTGAGGGCGGAAATAGTGGCATTTACTATTTGGTCAAAGAAGACCCCAAAAAATATGTCAAGGGGTGGTACACAGGACCCGAAATGCAAATTTTAGACGACGACAAGCACCCTGACGCTCCCAGAGGCAAAGATGGCAACCGCAAAGCAGGTTCTCTTTACGACCTTATTCCTGCCACTAACAAGCAACTTCGCCCTGTGGGTCAGTGGAATCATGTACGTATCATCGTGAATAAAGGCAAAGTAGAGCATTGGCTGAACGGTTCAAAAGTAGTAGAATATGACCTCAACGGCCCTGAATTTGCAGAGTTAGTCAAAGGTAGTAAATTTAGTACCCTTCCTGATTTTGCTAAGTTTCGCAAAGGAAGAATTGTACTCCAAGACCACGGCGACTTAGTTTGGTTCAGAAATATGAAAATCAAGAAATTATAAAAATTTATCTTTCTCCGACCTCGCTAACTTTGTCCAAGTCAGTAGTGCGAAAATGCTCATACACTTTTAAGGCAATTGCTAATGCAAGGGCTGTTTCGGCAGCGGCAACTACGATGATAAACAAAGCAAAGACCTGACCTTGTAACAAAGTAGCGTCATACCTGCTAAATGCTACCAAGTTGATGTTGGCAGCATTTAGCATGAGTTCTAAACCTATCAACACAAAAATTAGATTCTTCTTGGTAATGACTACTACCAAACCAATACTAAACAAGCAAGCACTCAGCAAAAGAAAATGATAAAGAGGAATCATTTTTTTAATTTACACTACTTTTTCTATGATTTTTCCACTATTTTTTTCTTTCAAAATAATTTTCTTACGTCCATCAGGTAGTTTTTCGTCTTTGACCAAGTAATGGTCAGCATCGTACTCTATCAATACCCTTTCCTCTTTAATGTCTGTTCTCCCTCTCCAAATATCTAATTGGACAGGCTCCCATTTTTTCGTTTGGGCTGATTTATAACAGGCATCTATGATGGCATTGACGATGTAACCATCATAAAAGGTTTCCATAGGGCTTGTTCCCTTCTCAAAAGAAGAAAACATATCTGTAAACATGTGGTTGTAGCCCAAAGTATTTACCTCATCACCCACAGGGAAAATCCAGCCCTTAGAAGCCTCTGACTTTTCTGCTACATACTCCCCAAGACCTACTGCCGTAAATATCTCAAAGCCCGTTCTCAAAAAGTGGTCAATGCGTATTACTCCTTCGCTTCCGCTTACCTCATCTCTCAAATCCATGCCTCCACGAAAATTCCAACTCACTTCAAACTGTGCAATGGCTCCGTTGGCGTATTTTACCAAGCCGATGGCATGGTCTTCTGCTTCAATAGGCTTCACTTGTGTAGCCGCCCAGCACATCGCTTCTACGGGCATAACTTCCTTACCGATATAGTTTCTGGCTATTTCTATGCAATGACAGCCTAAGTCTATGATAGCACCTCCACCGGAAACTTTGGCGTTCCAAAACCAATCACTATGAGGTCCGGGGTGCGTTTCTCGCGACCGTACCCACAAGATTTTACCTAATGCCCCCGCCCTGACGGTTTCTAAGGATTTGAGTGTTTTAGGTGTATAAACTAAATCCTCCAAGTATCCATGAAAAACTCCTGCTTCCTCTACCAAATAAAGCATTTCTTTGGCTTCTGCGGCAGTTCTCCCCAAGGGTTTCGTACACAGCACGCCTTTTTTAGCTTTGGCGCAAAGCCTTACCGCTTCTAAATGCAAGTCGTTAGGTAAACCTATTACTACTAAATCGGTTTCAGGGTCGTTGATAGCCTCTTCCATGCTGGTCGTACTGCGCGGGATACCATAATCTTGGGCTACTTTTCTGCCTCTCTCCTCACTGCGAGAGTAGATAACACACACTTTGTCGCGGCTTCTTTGTCCATGAATAGCCATCGTATAGAACACACCTATCAAGCCTGTTCCAAGCATTGTAATTTTTCTCATTTCCAATTTACTTTTTTTTAAGTGATTGATTGTCAATTACTATATTTCTAATAACGAAAAATCTCTTGAAATATACTCAATTGAAATTGGTTTTGATTGAAAATTTAACGTTTATAAGGTTTAAAACCTTAGTAAACGTTTGCAAATCATTTTATTTTAAGTATATCTAAAAATCAAATTAGAAAAAAATAGCGAAGTTTTTAGATTCTGTAAAAACGCTACTCTTTTTTCCACACCAAAGACAATTTGTACTTTACTGCTATAAAGCGAATGACGATAATGATAAAGATAGTCAATAAGGTATTTAGGCGAGTGTATGGACTGATCTTTTCTAAAAACAAATAAATCCCCGCCCCTACTAAGCAAGCCGTCGCATAAATTTCTCTTCTGAAGATAAGAGGTACTTGATTGCAGAATACATCTCTAAGCACTCCCCCAAAAGTAGCGGAAACCATACCCATAATCACTCCTATCAAGGGCGAAACCTGAGCTACCAATAAGGCTTTTTTCAAACCTAAAATAGTAAAAAAACCAATTCCTATCGTATCAAACAAGAAAAATGTCTTGCGTAAGGGGAGTATATATTTTTTAAAAACTATGGCTACCGCTACTGCTACAAAGATAGTAAGCAAGTAATTAGTATCCCTTATCCACACCAAAGGGTGAATACCTAAAAGCACATCGCGCGTAGTCCCGCCTCCTAAGGCAGTAATGAAAGCAATAAAAGTTATTCCAAAAACATCTAATTCATGCTCTTCGGCGGCTAACGCTCCACTAATCGCAAAAACAAAAGTCCCTATAAGTTCTAAGGCGTAAGTCAGTGTCATAAGATAAGCATAAAAAAAGGCGATTTTTTAAAACCGCCTTTGTCTTTTTTAATCTTGCTGTTCGGAGATTTCTATGAGTTTGAAACCTGTACCGTGAATATTCAAGATTTGCAGTTTGTCATCTGATTTCAAATATTTTCGTAGTTTGGTGATATATACGTCCATACTACGCGAGTTGAAGTAGTTGTCATCATGCCATATTTGCTTCAATGCCTTTGAGCGTTCCAAGACCTGATTTTTATTTTGAGCAAGCATTTTGAGCAACTCGGCTTCCTTAGAGGTAAGTTTGATTTCGTCAATAGGCGATTTGAGCATTTGCGTATCATATTCAAAAGTAAAATGCCCTATTTTAAACTTATTCCCCGGAGGCATATTCGTTTCCCCACGACCAGAGCGACGCAGTATAGCTTTGATTCTCAGTAGAAGTTCCTCAGTAGTAAAAGGTTTTGTGATATAATCATCAGCCCCTATTTTCAGTCCTTTAATCTTATCCTCGTTCATTGATTTTGCCGTCAAGAAAACAATAGGTACTTCTTTATCTGTTTTGCGAACTTCCTCTGCCAAAGAAAAACCATCCATGATAGGTAGCATCACGTCAAAAATACACAACTGGTATAAATCTGTCTTAAAAGCTTGTAAACCTGCTTTACCATCTCTGCAAAGGTTAGTTTTAAAACCTTTAATGTCTAAGTATTCCTTGAGAATTTGACCTAAATTTTGGTCATCTTCTACTAATAAAATTTTTGGTTCATCCATCTCAAGTTCAAGATATTAATAATTTACTTGCTAACTTTATACAAGTGTTATACGTAGAATTTTAACAAAAATATGCGAAAAGGCACTGATTTTATTTCATTTAACAAACCTTAACAGCCTATTTAGCAAAAACTAACAGCCCTATGAAGATACCTGTTAAGCAATATTTCATCGGTATTGTTGCCCCAGAACCTATACTTTCTGAGGTAAAAACCTTCAAACAATACATGGCAGAAAACTACCAGAGTACAGCTTCGACAAAATCTCCTGCACATGTTACGTTGTATATGCCTTTTTGGTGGCAGGAAGACCAAGAAATTTTTTTAAAAAATTCGTTAAAATCTTTTTTTGCACAAGAAAAGGGATTTCAACTATTTTTAAATGGTTTTGACTGCTTTGCTCCGAAAGTAATTTTTATTCGTGTAGAGAAAAACACTGCTTTACAAGTACTACAAAATAAGCTACTTAAACATTTGAAAGAAACACTCGGTCTGTATCATGCCAAATACTTTCAACAAAAATTTCACCCTCACCTCACCATTGCAAGCAGAGATTTGGCAAAAGAAAAATTTGAGGAAGCGTGGCAAGAATTCAAAGACAAAGAATACGAAGCAGATTTTAACGTGGATAAGATAGCCCTGCTTAAACACAACGGAAGAATCTGGGAAATTAATGAGTACTTTTCTTTGGGTTAGTGGTAGCATTTTTTTAGGCACATCTCTTAGGCAAGCCGATAAATCAATGGGTGAATATTAATTTAGTACTAACATTTTTTTTTCTGATTAAAAAACAAGTAATTTGAGTAAAAGAACTAAATAAGCGCCTATAATCATGTACAAATAACTGATTATTAGATGCTTATCAAGATTTTTCAAATCAAAACTTAAATTATTCTTAGTGAAATTAAAATGTTGGAAGAAAGCAAATACCTAACTCCTAAGCAAATCGTAGAAGAATTAGACAAATATATCATTGGACAAAAAGAAGCAAAGCGAAATGTAGCGATTGCCTTGCGAAATCGTTGGCGCAGGCTAAGCGCAAAACCTGAGATACAAAAGGAAATCATGCCCAATAATATTCTGATGATTGGCGCTACGGGTGTAGGAAAAACAGAAATAGCACGTCGTTTAGCCAAAATAGCTGATGCTCCTTTTGTTAAGGTAGAGGCTTCTAAATTTACCGAAGTAGGATATGTGGGACGCGACGTAGAAAGCATGGTGCGAGATTTGGTAGAGCAAGCTGTCAATATGGTCAAAGCACAAAAAAAAGAAGAAGTTAAAGTCAAAGCCTCTGCTATTGTGGAAGATATGATTTTAGATGCCTTGATTCCTCCTCTTAAAAGTAGAGATTATGAATCCAACAGTGCAGACTTAGAACTCAATGAAAAAACCAGAGAGCGCTTCCGAGAGAAACTTAGAAACGGCGAATTGGAGGATAGAAAAATAGAAATAGAAATAGAAAATGGCAGCTCCGCCTCCAATATAGGCGTAGTCGGAGGCGCAATTGACGAGATTTCTATGATGAATATTCAAGAAATGATTAGTGGTATGCTCCCCAAACGCACTAAGAAACGCAAGTTACCTATTTCTGAGGCTCGTAAAATACTACTTGATGAGGAAACCTCTAAGATGATTGACATGGACGAGGTCAAGGCATTAGCTATACAAAAAGCAGAAAATGCAGGCATCATTTTTATAGACGAGATAGATAAAATCGCCTCCAGCTCGAAATCAGCAAGCGGACCTGATGTAAGCAGAGAAGGAGTACAAAGAGATTTATTGCCTATAGTAGAAGGAAGCGCAGTAAATACAAAGTACGGCGTAACCAATACAGACCATATTCTTTTCGTAGCCGCAGGTGCTTTCCATGTTTCTAAGCCTTCAGATTTGATACCTGAACTGCAAGGTCGCTTCCCTATTCGGGTGGAGTTAGAAAGTTTGAGTAAAGAAGATTTCTACAAGATTTTGAAAATGCCCAAAAACGCACTTACTAAACAGTACCAAGCCTTATTTGAAGCAGAGGGTGTAGAACTTTCTTTTGCTGATGATGCTTTGGAAGAGATTGCAGATATTGCCTTCCAAATCAATGCTGAGGTAGAAAATATCGGAGCGCGTCGCCTGCATACAGTCATGAGCCACTTGCTTAACGAGTTTTTATTTGATGTACCTGACGTCATCGTGCCTAACTCCAAACTTATCGTCAATAAAGACTTAGTCAAAGAGAAACTTTCTTCTTTGGTGAAAAACAAAGACCTGAGCCAATACATTCTGTAAATGAACGAGAGCGCAATCTGGCATCCTTTTACTCCGCTTATAGGGCATAGAGAGCCATTATTAGTTACCTCGGCAAAGGGTTGTTATCTACATACTGCTGATGGAAGAGAAATCTTAGATGCTATTTCCTCTTGGTGGGTAAACTTGCACGGGCATGCCCACCCCTACATAGCACAGGCAATAGCATCGCAAGCTAAGGAGTTAGAACACGTTATTTTCGCAGGCTTTACTCACGAGCCAGCCATTAGGTTAGCAAATCGGCTGTTACAAATCCTTCCTTCTAATCAGAGAAAAGTTTTTTTCTCTGATAATGGAAGTACCTCTACCGAAGTAGCTATGAAAATGGCTTTCCAGTATTTCTACAACCAAAAAATCCATAAGCCTAAAATCATTGCTTTTGAGGGAGCGTATCACGGAGATACTTTTGGAGCGATGTCCGTAGGAGATAGAAGCCCTTTTAATGCTCCTTTTCAGCCTTATCTTTTTGAGGTGGAGTTCATTCCCCTACCTAATAAAGAAAATAAAGACCAAGTTTTTACTGCGTTTCAACAATTAATCCGCTCAGGAGAGGTAGGCGCTTTTATTTTTGAACCTCTTGTACAAGGAGCAAGCGGAATGAGAATATATGATGCTCATTGGTTAGACCAAGCGATTGCCTACGCACAAGCCCATGCAGTAATTTGCATAGCAGATGAGGTATTTACAGGTTTTGGCAGGACAGGAAAACTATTTGCTTCTGATTACCTTACTTACCAACCTGACATTATTTGTCTATCTAAGGGAATTACAGGAGGTTTCATGCCCTTAGGGGTAACGACCTGCACCGCTCAAATCCAATCTGCTTATTATTCAGAGGATATTTTAAAAACTTTTTTCCATGGACATTCTTACACAGCAAATCCTTTGGCTTGTGCAGCTGCCAATGCAAGTTTGGATTTACTGCTCAGCGAACAGTGCCAAGCTAACATCAGACGTATTGCCTACAACCATCAGCGGTTTATCCAAGCAAACCACCACCTTCCCTTGGTAAGGGATATGCGTCAATTAGGGACTATCTTAGCCATAGAAATAAATCAAAGCGGAGCTACTTCTTATTTTCATGAGGCTCGCAACTCCTTGTATTATTATTTTTTAGATAGAAACATTCTGCTTAGACCTTTGGGCAATGTACTTTATGCCGTACCGCCATACATCATCACAGACGAAGAGTTATTATGGATTTATAAAGAATTAATCAGTATTTTAAAAGGCTAAGTATCTTATTAAGAAGTGTTTTAGTCCACAACATTCATGCTTTGCATCAATTTGACTACTACTACCGCAATGATACTACCCAATAAAGTCAATAACAAGAATGGAAAAAGCGTTGCCATAGGAATAATGTTTTAGTGTGTTTGTTTTGATAATTAGATTGATTTTCTTCTTGCACTCATATTTAGCTTGCCATGCGCATCTGTTCTAAGGTATATTCGCTTTCGTTAATGCGTTTGCGAAGACTAATTAGGGCATACCTCATTCTCCCTAAGGCAGTATTGATGCTTACGCCAGTAGTATCAGCAATCTCCTGAAAGCTCATGTGCATAAAATGACGCATCATTAATACTTGTTTTTGTGATTGGGGGAGGTCGTAAATCATGGATTTAAGTTGGGAGTGCGTTTCTTTTCTAATCTTAGAAGATTCTGCGGAGTCCTCGGAAAAAGTCATCGCATTGGAAATTTTTGTTTTCTCATCTACCCTCACTTTAACGAATCTCTTTTGCTTTCTGAAATGGTCTATGGCTAAGTTGTGAGCAATTCGGGTGAGCCAAGGGAGAAACTTTCCCTCTTCGTTGTACTTCCCTGCTTTGATAGTATCTACCGCTTTGATAAGTGCTTCTTGCAAAAGGTCTTCAGCTTCTTCTCTATCTTTTACAATATTTTGGATAGAAACCAACAAACGAGTCTTATAGCGTTGTACCAAAGTGGCAAATGCACCTTCGTTGCCGTTTTTGTAGAGATTAATCAATTCCGTGTCGTTAAATTCTAACTTTCTCATTGCTTTAAAATTTTTAGTCTTGAAACATTTTTTGAAATCAAGTACAATTTGAAAATTGTCGAGTTTCGGGTCAGTTAATTAAATCAGTTCTATTTGCAAAGGGGTAAGTTAGCCAATTAGTTCGTTTTTACTTTCTTTTGACATTTAGACGAGAGTATTTTAAAAAGTCACTTAATTTTTCCAAAATTTTATCAGCGTATCTTTTCTTTCAAACACTCTCTTTTTTTGCTTTCCAACATTTAGACGTAAAGTCAGGAGTAAGTCACATCTTTTTGTTGAATTTTTTTTTAGGCTTTTTAAGGTTGATAGCCTTAATTGTTGATTATTTGTATCACTTTTAAACTTTATGACATTTAGACGCAACGAGTAAAGAAAGTCACAAATTTTTTTAATTTTTTGTAATAAAAAAAGTCCACCTAACTTCCTGTTAGATGGACAAATCAGCTATTGCTTGGTATAATTAGCAACAACCTGTGCCGCCACAGCAGCCTCCTCCATTAGTAATTTCCATAATGCTAAAGTTAGATTTTAAGTAAAACATTGATTTTGTAAAAGTTAAAAAAATAATAGTTGAAAGAAAAGATTTTAAATTATCGTTTTAATGTAATATTGCGATTATTTAAGATAAAAAATTTAATAGCCACCGCCTTTGTACGCATTGAGCAAAAAGCTAAAAGCCGCTTTTGCCTCCTGCCAAACTTCATTATTGATGCAGTAACAAACTTTGGGTGGGTCTATGTTGCCTTTAATAATCCCTATGCGTTTAAGTTCTTTTAGGTGCTGAGAAACAGTAGATTGCGAGAGAGGCAAAGCATCAACTAAGTCCCCACAGATGCAAGTTTGATGCTCTGACAAATAAGTCAGAATAGCCACACGCGCAGGGTGTGCAAAGGCTTTTGCCAAGTCTGCCATGCGATTCTCTTTCTCACTGAATACCTCTGCTTTTGTAACGCCCATCTTACTAAGATAATTTTATATTCTAATCTATATAACGCAATATTACGATAATAGTTTCAAAAAAATAAGAATTTTTGTAATTATGCAAAAAAAAGATGATACCATCAAAGATAGCATCATCTAAAACCATATAATTAGGATTAAATATTAAACTTTTTATATCAAAACCTTTTAAAAAGGTAAGAAACGCATTTCTAACTATGAAAAAAAAAAGAAGTTATTGATTATTAAAAACAACCAATAACTTCTTGCATTGAGCTTGTAAGTTAGGTTTTTTCAAGAAACATCTTTGGAAACCCAAAGATGCCATAAAGTAAAGTTTACTAATAGGTTTAAGTTTACTTCATTGCTAAGACCCATTTGAAAGGAAAACAGTTGCAAGCATTATGAAAAAATTTAAAAATTTTTTGAAAAAATAGCATAAAAATAACTTGGCTCAGGTAATTATGGACAGACGAGGTGTCTTATCCTAAGTTCTTTGTAGCTTAGATATTATCAGATTTACAATGTCTTTAGCGATTTCTTTCTTACTTTTCAAAGGTAAGTCTATCACTTGCCCTGCTTTATCTATGATAGATACTTTGTTTGTATCATGCTCGAAGCCTGCTCCTCTGTCTTGCAAAGAATTAAGCACAATCATGTCAAAATTCTTTTTTTGTAGCTTTTCTTTTGCATGCTTTATCTCCTCATTAGTTTCTAAGGCAAAACCTACGTGGAATTGGTGAGGTTGTAGCAGATTTCCTACTTCTCTGGCAATATCTTTGGTCTTGACAAGTTCGATAGTCAAATCATTTTCTTTTTTTTTGATTTTTTGAGAGGCTTTTTCTTTGGGCGTATAGTCTGCCACGGCGGCACAGTGGACAATAATATCGCTATCTGCGACACGAGGTATAGTAGCTTCAAACATTTCTGCTGCTGTTTCTACGCTGATTTTACTAATGTTGCCATGTTGGATATGGAGGTTAGTTTTCCCACTAATGAGTGTTACCTCTGCGCCCTGCTTAGCTAATTCCTCTGCGATGGCGTAGCCCATTTTGCCTGAAGAGTTATTGCTAATGAAGCGAACGGGGTCTATGTATTCGCGCGTAGCTCCTGCGGTAATGAGTGCTTTCTTGCCATACAAATTTTTTGCTTGCTTTTGTGAATCAAAAAAATGCTCAATAACCGATATAATTTCCTCTGGCTCTGCCATGCGTCCTTTGCCAAACAGTCCACTCGCAAGTTCTCCTTCCGTAGGCTCTATGATATGATTCCCAAACTCTTGTAGTTTTTTAAGATTGTGTAAGGTACTTGGGTGCGTAAACATATCCAAGTCCATAGCTGGGCATAAGAAAACAGGACAGCGGGCAGATAGGTAAGAGGCTAAAAGCAAGTTATCGCATAATCCGTTTGCCATTTTAGCAATGGTATGGGCGCTTGCAGGAGCGATGAGCATTACATCAGCCCATATCCCTAACTCCACATGATTGTTCCACTCTCCTGTCTTATCTTTTTGAAAATCAATTAACACAGGATTTTTAGATAGTGTGCTTAGCGTAAGTGGTGTGATGAAATCAACAGCCGATTGGCTCATTATTACTTTCACCTCTGCACCTGCTTTGACCAATAGCCTGACTAAAAAGGCGGACTTGTAAGCGGCAATGCTTCCTGTAACCCCAAGAAGCACCTTTTTATTGTTTATCATTTGCCTTAGCGTATAAAAAATTCATACTTGACTGTTATAAAGTCTTTCTGTGGGTCTAAAATGCTATCAGGTTTTCTTTTAAGCATTTTCAGTTACATAAAAGGTAAGCATGATGGTTCTTCCGTTATCAGCAAAGGTAACTTCATCTGCTAAGTTTTGGATAAGGAAAATACCTCTGCCCCCCACTTTAAATAAGTTCTCTGGGGCAGTAGGGTCTGGAAGATTGTGATAGTCGAAGCCCTCTCCTTCATCTCTGATAGTAAATTTGATATTATTTTCTGCTACTTCCAGTGCCAAGTCGACGTTTTTTTCTTTGTTCTGCTTATTGCCGTGAATGATAGCATTATTGACTGATTCAGTTACTGCAATCATAATGTTACCATAAATATCATCATCAAAAGCAAATCTTTCTCTCGCATTGTCTATAAAACTTTCTACAATACGAATATTATCTGGCAGTGATGGTATGCGTAATTTTAAGGATTTCATCATTATTTTACTCTTAAAAACACTCCTCAAAGATAGACTTTGTTACAAACAAAATACAAATTATTGCAAATTTTGTTTTCTTTATTTCAAAGTTTTATAGCCTGTCTTTGTAGTGGTTTACTTTGTTTATTTCAAAATTAGATAGTGAGCCTTGCTCTCTTTCTACTTCCAATAAACGTGATAAACCCCTAAAAAGTAAACAATTTCTGAAAAAAATTGTCTTAATAAATACAAAAAACAAAAATAGCACCCTACATTCTCGGAAATACTGCTCTATTAACGATGTCCCTTGCTTGCTACAAAAAGATTCATACATAGAGCAATCAGAATGACCAATACACACCCAATTACATTGTACCAAAGAAAAGAGATGCTTGTATTCTGCCAACACCATATTACTGCGGCTTCTGCTAAAATTGCTCCCACAAAAACGGCATCAGCTTTGACTTGCTTAAAATAGAAAGCCACTAAAAAAATACCTAATATTGTACCGTAAAATAGTGAACCTAAAATATTGACTGCTTCTATTAAGTTCCCACTCAGCGAGTTAGCAAACTCCGCAAAAATAATAGCGTACATACACCAGCCTACCATAGCCAATTTTGAAACGGTTAAGTAGTGTTTCCCTGTGCCATTTTTTTTGATATTGCGCTGGTAAATATCCACCACAAAAGTAGAGGCAAGAGCGTTGAGTTCGGAGGCGCTTGCAGACATAGACGCACAGAAAATAACCGCAATCAGCAAACCTACTATGCCTTGTGGCAAGTAGTTAATCACGAAGGTTAAGAAAATATAGTTGGTATCTGTAGCCTTCTGACGTCCCTCTGCGGCATTGTACGCATGGATAATACTAATCGCTTCTTTACGAACACTTTGTGCCTGCTTTTCTACTTCTTGGAATACACTTTGGGATTGTGCTATTAAGGCTTCATCTTTAATAGTAAGTGCTTTGGCTAATGCTTCTGCATGAATACTTTTTTGAGAGAGCAACAGTGCGTACTCATGCTCTAACTGCTTGAATTTGAGGCTATCCGCGCTTTGATATATCTTTTGTACTTCTACTTTATTAAAAAAAATTGGAGAAGAATTAAATTGATAGAATACAAAAACCAACGTTCCCAAAAGTAAAATCAAAAATTGCATAGGAATTTTGATAAAGCCGTTGAAGATAAGTCCTAATCGGCTTTCTGTTGTTGATTTCCCGCCCAAGTATCGCTGCACTTGCGACTGGTCAGTGCCAAAGTATGACATAGAAACAAAAAATCCTCCTATCAAACCTGACCACAAGGTATAGCGATTATTCCAGTCAAAACTGGTATCTATTACGTTCAATTTTCCCATTTTCCCTGCCAAACTCACCGCTGTTCCGAAGGAAACATCATCAGGGAGCATTTGCACTAACACTACTCCTGCGGTAATCATTCCTAAAAAAACTACAAAAAGTTGCTGTTTCTGTGTTTCACTTACCGCTGTAGTGCCACCTAAAAAAGTATAAATAAGTACGACTACTCCTATGGAAAGATTAGTCCAAGAAATATCCCAATTGAGAATAGTAGATAAAATAAGCGATGGCGCATAAAGCGTAAGTCCTGCGGCTAAGCCTCTTTGGGTAAGAAAAAGAAAAGTACACAAAGCCCTTGTTTTCAGGTCAAAGCGATTTTCTAAATATTCGTAAGCAGTGCGAACTCTGAGCTTTTGGAAAATAGGAACAAAAGTAATGGAAAGCACAATAACTGCTAAAGGCAGCCCAAAGTAAAACTGTACAAACCTCATTCCGTCAGAAAATCCTTGTCCGGGTGTACTTAGGAATGTAATAGCACTTGCTTGGGTAGCTGCAATGGACAATCCTATCGTCCACCAGTTCATTTTTTTGGGAAATAGATAATTTTCTACGTCGCTTCTATATTTTCGGCTTTTCCAAATTCCGAAAGCAGTAATAGAGGCAATCGTTCCAATTAATACTATCCAGTCTAATGTTCGCATCAGGTTAAGGAATCAATAGGTGAAACAAGACATGAAATCATTTAAAGGATTGTGTGAACCAATAGAATAAAATTATCAACCCTAGAAGATAACAAATTAAAGTAGCATACAACTGATTCCAAGTCCTGAAGATTGGAGGAAGTCCATCATTTTCATTTTCTTTGGGCGTTATTATTGGTTTTTCGGTCATAGATTGAAGGCTTAAGATGTCCTGTCTTAAAATTTGCTTTTCAAATTAGCTAAAATATACTGATTTAATGCGTCTATTGGATTTTAAAAATTGTTAAAATGCTTAGTTAAAAATAGTAAAAAGGAGGTGCTACATGCAGAAACCTCATGAGCCTGCATGGAAAATGCAAAGCTATGAGGTTTCTATATCTAATTTATCAAAAAGTTAAGCCTGAGATAGCCTGTAATTCACCTGCATCCAGCCTCCGCCATTTTCACACTCTATTCCTTTACTTTTCAAAAAACTCGTGGCTTGTCCACTACGGTTGCCACTTGCACAGCAAAGTATAATAGGTTGGGCTAATTTTTTAAATTCCTCCCATCGCTGAGGAATCTCTTGCAAAGGAATATTGATACTTCCTGCTACATTGCCACCCCTAAATTCTGCGGGTGTGCGTACATCTACTACCGTCATAGTATTATCTGTTTTTATGTTTAAAAAATTATAATTGTTTTATTTTTCTTTTTTCTGCTCAAAATTGCTGAATAGCAAGCCGCCCATCAGCGCACCATATAGGGTACTATTGAGCGGTTGGGAGGTGATAGGGCAAGTGCCGCTGTTGCAACCTATATAAAAATAGTACAAATAACCTCCTATCGCACCGATAAGTAACCCAATGATGGTAAACTTATATTTTTGAATCAAACTCATTTTTCTATTCCATTTAAAAGATTGTTTGCTATTCCTTTGCTAACCCTGTTAGGGTCTTTGACCACTAACAGGGTGGAAAGCCTCATTATAGCATAGTAGTTGGACAAACGTAATCCGAAACTTTGAACTTTCCTGAATTTTTTATTGCAGCAAAGCCACCGTCCACATTGATAAGGTTTTCATAGCCTCTTGCTTTGAGGATAGAAACGAAGGTCATAGAGCGATAGCCCCCTGCACAATGCACGTAGTAAGTTTTCTTTTTATCGACCAAAGCCATGCTATCATTGACGTAGTCCAGAGGAGCATTGATTGCATCTATTACGTGTTCGGAGTAGTATTCGCTTGCTTTTCTCACGTCTAAGATATTGATAGCAGGACTTTTAGCCTGAATTTCTGCCAGCTGTTCCGCAGTTATGGTCGGAATAGTATCTATTTCTTTTCCTGCCGCTTTCCAAGCCTCAAAGCCTCCTTCTAAATAACCAATCGCATTGTCATAGCCTACTCTTGCCAAGCGAGTTACGACTTCCTCTTCTCTGCCTTTGTCGGCTACTATCAAAATTTCTTGTTTGATGTCAGGAATTAGTGTACCTACCCACACTGCAAAACTTCCATCTATACCAATATTGATAGCATTGGGAATAAAGCCCTTGGCAAATTCAGTAGCGCTACGTGTATCCAAGATAAGGGCAGAAGTTTCGTTAGCCAATACCTCAAAAGCAGTAACGGAAAGTGCTTTTGTACCTTTTTCCAAGACATTATCTATGCTTTCATATCCTTGAATGTTCATGAGTACATTCTTAGGGAAGTAGCTTGGTGGAGTAGTCAGCCCTGTAAGTAACTCTTTGATAAACTGTTCTTTGGTCAGATTAGGGTTGAGTGCGTAGTTAGTTTTTTTCTGATTACCTAAGGTATCCGAAGTTTCCTTACTCAAATTTTTCCCACAAGCACTTCCTGCGCCATGCGCCGGATAAACTATTAAGTCATCACTCAAAGGCATGATTTTATTTCTCAAAGAGTCAAAAAGATGCCCTGCCAACTTTTCCTCAGTCAAGTCTGCAATTACGTGCTGTGCCAAATCAGGTCTGCCTACGTCCCCTATGAAAAGCGTATCCCCGGTGAAGATAGCTGTTTCCTTCCCTGTTTCATCTATCAGAAGAAAGCAGGAACTTTCCATCGTATGTCCTGGGGTATGAATGAGCTTGATTTTTGCTTTACCTAATTCAAAAACCTGTCCGTCTTCGCCAATTAATGCCTCAAAACCTGTTTTCATTTGGGTAGGACCATATACTATAGTAGCTCCCGTCTTTTTTGCCAAGTCCACGTGTCCTGAAACAAAATCGGCGTGGAAGTGTGTTTCAAAAATATATTTGATTTTTGCTCCGCGTTTCTCTGCCATTGCGATATAAGGCTGCACCTCGCGAAGTGGGTCTATGATTGCAGCTTCCCCGTTGCTTTCGATGTAATAGGCTCCCTGAGCCAAACATCCTGTATATATTTGTTCTACTTTCATAGTTTTAATGGATTTAGATTGGTGTTTTACTATAATTTCCTAAGAGTTTTTTATTGTGATTGCTCAAAGTAATAAGTCTTATTTGATTTTTGACAATACAAAGTTACGGTGCGTTATTCACCTGTACAGTTACTTTTGTTACACAAGGAAATTTTTTTCAAAGAAGAGTGATTTTGTTCCGTCCTAAACTTACCAACCCCTCCTCTTCCATTTGTTTGAGCAAACGAGAAATGACTACCCTTGCCGTACCTAATTCATTGGCAAGTTGCTCGTGAGTAATGGTAAGTGTTTTGCTTTGGGTGAGTTCACATTTTTTCTGAATAAAATTGAGCAGTCTTTGATCCATTTTTTTAAAAGCAATTTCATTGACCACTTCCAAAAGTTCCTCAAAACGTTTGTGGTAAAGGCGAAAAATATAGTCTAACCATTCAGGATATTCTTTGATGAGCAGGCTTACCTTGTCGTTAGGAATAAAAAGTATCTCGCAGTTCTCCTCTGCTACAGCTTTGATTTTACTTGTATCTTCGTGCATTGCCCCCAGAAAAGACATGATGCAACTCTCCCCTGCCTTAATGTAATACAAAAGAATTTCGCGCCCATCTTCATCAGTGCGAATGACTTTGATGCTTCCTTTGACCACTATCGGAATTGCTTTGATGTAGGCATTTTCCCTCAGAATAGTATCTCCTTCTTTAAAAGCCTTCACCCTGCCGTAAGTAAATAGTTTTTCCTTAACGGCAGGGGAAGTATTGAACTCTACAACGCTATCTAACTCCATTGTCTATCCTTGCTTTTTCCTCGTACTGATTCCAAAAGGAAAATACAAAGGGCAAAAACTGATAAAACTTGTGGCAATGAAAATTCCTGCTACTACCAACAGTATGATAGCTACTGTTCCTGAAATCATATTGGCAAAGTATAATCCGCCAATAATTAAGGCTACAATAATCCTGACAACTCTGTCAGCAGTTCCCATGTTTGCTTTCATAATCTTTTATTACTAAAATGAAAAATATAAATACATTACTTCTTTCAAGCATAAAGTACGCAAAAAGAAATGTATAAAAAAATGACATAAATCACTTCTAAGCAGTTCCTCTCAAAATTTTATTCCAATATAGCCAAGGAAGGACTTGCTTTTTCAATTGGTACATTGTCCATCTTTCTTGGCTTTGGTCAAAGGGGAAGGTTTCTATGGGGTTATTATCATAGTCAAACTCTGCTAACACCAACTTTCCATAACCTGTTACCAAAGGACAAGAACCGTAACCATTGTACTGCTTTTCAAATTCTTTTTTAGCAATAGCCGCCAAAAGATTACTTACCAATACAGGTGCCTGTTTGCGAATAGCCGCACCTGTTTTAGCATTAGGGGTACTTGTAGCATCTCCTAAGCCAAATACATTAGCGTATCGATTATGCTGCAAAGTGAATTTGTTTACGTCCATCCAACCAAGCGGATTGTTAGGCACAGCCAAAGGACTATTTTTCAATACATCAGGGGCAGATTGAGGAGGAGTAAGGTGAATAAAATCGTAGCTTTCCTCTACCAAAGTTTTTACTCCGTCTTTCTCGGCTTCAAAAACAGCTACTTTTTCATTCGCTCTGATTTCTACTAAGTTATGCTTAAAATTGAGGATAATTCCATATCTATTCACTACCTTTTGCAAGGTTTCGGCATATTTTTTTACTCCAAAAATTACTCCTCCGGCGGTATTGAACTTAATAGTGGATTGCTTCAAAATACCTCTTTTCCTAAAATTATCTGCTGCTAAGTACATAATTTTTTGAGGCGCACCACCGCATTTGATAGGAGTAGCAGGACTGGTAAATAGGGCTTTCCCTCCTTTAAAATTTTTGATACACTCGTAGGTATAGGGGGCAGTGTCAAAAGAATAGTTACTGGTTACTCCATTTTTTCCTAAGTTCCCTTCCAAACCTTTGATTAAGTGCCAATCCAACTGAATCCCTATGGCTACCACTAAAAAATCATAACTATAAACTTCTCCATTACTGCAAGTTACTTGGTTATTGTCTGGGTCAAAACTGCTTACCTTACTTTTTATCCACTTTGCTTTTTTGGGCATGACTTCGGCTTCTGGTCTTACTGTCTTTTGAATGTCGTAATCTCCTCCTCCGACCAACGTCCATGCAGGTTGGTAATAATGCTTTTCAGAAGGCTCAATAATGGCAATATCTAACTTGGGATTTTTTAAAAACAACTGTGCCGCTACGGAAATACCCGCGTTTCCGCCGCCAGCGATAATGATTTGATGGTGCTTTGTTTTCATATTTACATTTAAGTTAATGTTCAGATGATTGTTCAAATATATTAATATATTTTCATACAATAAAATATTTGAATAGTAATTCTTTCATAGAAATTAATTTTTTAAAAAAATTTCTTTCTCATGCAACTCTGCCATTTCTTTGTGTGTCTTTCGTTCAGAAAGGAAAAACAAAGCAAAAAATAGACTTCTGATGCAAGTTTCGCTCAACTTATCCGCAGCCAATATGTCGAAAGTAGTGGACATGACGCAGTATCAAAATGCTAATGAGCAACTTATATTGCGCTGTAAACGAGGCGACAGAAAGGCACAATACGAAATCTACAAGTTGTACGCCAAAGCAATGTATAACGTTTGCTTGCGAATTACAGGCGATACGCTGGAAGCAGAGGACGTATTGCAGGAGGCTTTTTTGATTGCTTTTGAGAAAATAGAAACTTATCGGAACGAAGCCGCTTTTGGAGCATGGTTGAAAAAAATCGTTGTCAATGCCGCATTGAACCAAGTGAGAAAGAGGCGTTTTCAATTTTCAGACATTAATAATAACGAAGATTATGAAGATGAAAGCGCTCACGCGGTAAACGACGCCGAGGAGATGAGTTACCAAGCCGAGCAGATTCGCAGGGCAATCGCCCAACTCCCTGACGGCTTTCGCATCGTATTTTCCTTGTATTTGTTAGAAGGCTATGACCACCAAGAGATTGCAGAGATTTTAGGTATCTCGGTTTCTACTTCTAAGTCGCAGTACAACAGAGCAAAAAAGAAATTACAAGAAATTTTAAAGAGATATACCTATGGACAAGTTTGAAAAATATATTCGCACCCACCGAGAAGTATTGGATTCAGAGGAACCTAATGACTTACTTTGGGAAAAAATAGCGGCAAAGTTAGATGAGAAGCAAAGCACTCATAGGCAAGTTCGCCTTGTGCCTATCAGCCGACTTTGGCAAATGGCAGCAGTATTTACAGGTTTGATTATGTGCATGATAGCTTTTCAAATCTATTATAATACCCAAAACAGGCAAAAGACAATTGCCAAAATAGAAAACGCAAGTAATATCAGTTTAGAAAGCATTTACCCTGAATTAGCAGAAGCGGAGCAGTTTTATTTCATGCAAATAGAGCAAAAACGCCAAGAATTAAAAAAATACCACTTAGAGGGCTCGAAAACAGATGATGAAACCGAAGCCTACCTAAGCGAATTGGACAAGGCTTATAAGGAACTTAAAAAAGAACTCAATACTAATAGTAATGAATTGGTTATTAGTGAAATGGTCAGAAATTTGCAAATAAGGATAGACTTGCTCAACCAACAGCTGGAGGTATTGAAACAAATAGAAAAAATGAAAGAAGAACAAAAAGGGCAAGCATTATAAACTACTATTATACAAGCATTTAACATTAAAAAATTTAACAGAATGAAAACCTTTAAATATATCATATTTCTTTGGGCTTTATTGAGTTTGATATTTGTAACTCATGTGTCGGCATTTCCTTTTGAGGAGGTTACAAAGAAAATCACTGAAAAGTACCAAGTTTCGTCTAATGATAGATTGGAAATCAATAACAAGTATGGCAAAGTAGATATTTATACTTGGGATAAAAACGAAATCACCGTAGAAATTACTATGAAAGCGTGGGCGAGTTCTGCCAGCAGAGCGCAGGAAGAACTTGACCGCATCAGTATCCGATATGGGAAAAGTGGTAACTTTATTACTTTTGAAACCCAAGTAGGAGGAAGTAGCGTCAATATTAATAATAATCGCGGTTTTGAGATTAATTATGTAGTCAATATGCCTAAGAGCAATCCATTGAGATTGATAAATAAGTACGGAGCGGTTTTCGTAGATAATTTCTCAGGGGAGTTAGACCTTTCTGTCAAATATGGGAAATTGCGTACCAATCGCTTAACAGGCATAAGCAAAAGCATAGAAGTTGCCTATGGAGGCATAGACAGCGAGGAGATAGAAAGAGCAAGGCTCAAAATCAGTTATAGCGGTTCTAAAATTCGCAGTGCAGGCAATTTAGATGTGGACAATGCTTATGGAAAAATCGAGTTTGATAAAATAGAGGCTTTGCAAATAGACATACGCTACGGCGAACTGCGTATAGAGGAAAGCGCGGGCACAGTCAGAGGCAAGGCAAGCTATTCAGGCGTAAGGATTCGCCAAATTACCAAGTCCTTAGTCATGGAAACCCGCTACGGTAACGGCTGTACGGTGGATAGAGTAGCCAAAGGATTTGAAAAAATAGAATTAGAAGGCGGATACTCTTCTTTTGACCTTAATTTTGAGCAGGGGGCGGTATTTGATTTCAGTGTGAGTACCCACTATGGAGGTTTCAGAAACAATATAGAAGGAGTGCAAATTAATAAACTCATAGAATCCAATAACTCCAAAGAATACGAGGGATATGTAGGGAGGAAAGGAGGCGCAAAGGTTATAATATCTACTCGCTATGGAAGCATAAAGATGAGTAATTAGATAAGAAACCAACTTTTATAAGATTTCAAAGCCGTAAAAGTTGGTTATTTTTTGGTCAGATTCCTTACCCTAAACATTTTGACTAACTTTGGCACATAGTCTTCTGCGGTATTGATAAACACATAGTTAATACGGTGCTTATGACAAAGTTTTTCTAAGTTGGTTTGTTTCTCCGCAAATTTGCCAATAATATTTTTTCTAAAAACTTTGGAGGAGGTATTGACCCAAATCGTATTACCACTTTCTTTGTCTAACCAAGGAACGATGCCCAAAGGAGGAAGTTGGGTTTCTCTCTGGTCTGCTACGTGAATAGCTATCAAGTCATGCTTTTTTGCTAAGGCTTTCAAACTTTGCTCATAGTTTTCATCAACAAAATCAGAAATAATCACAATAATACTTTTGCGCTTAATGATGCTCATGGCTAAACGCATAGCCTTAGTAAGACTGGTTTTAATTGACTGAGTTTGCAACTTAAAAAGGCTACCAATAAGTTCATAGACGTGCTTTGCTCCTTTTTTGGGTTTAATGTATTTTTCTCTTTGGTTACTGAAACAAAGCAAACCTACCGAACTTCCTTCTTTCAAAGCAGAAAAAGAAAGCACTCCGCAAATTTCCTTGCTGATGTCTATTTTCTGCTTACCTTCTTTACCAATATATTGAGAGCCACTTACATCTATAATGAAAAACACGTTTTGCTCTTTCTCCTCTTTAAAAGTTTTCACAAAAGTTCCCTCACCTTTGGCGCTTACGTTCCAGTCTATCGTTCTAACGTCGTCTCCATAATGATAAGCCCTTACATCGTCAAACTCCAGTCCCGAACCTTTGAAAACAGAGTGGAAATCTCCATGCATTTCTGTATTAACAGCCTTGCGAATCTTAATTTCGTACCTTCGAAGTTTGTATAAAATCTCTCTGAGTCCTTCCATTTTTGATTTGTAAAAAAATTTAGCCACACAAAAGTAAAGAATTTGATTTTACTTTTAGTAAAACCTTTGCTGTTTAAAGTTTTTTAATACACTTCATATAACTATTTTTTAAAACCGTACACAAATAAAAAGGAAAGGGTTTGCTACAAAATTTCCCGTGTCAAAATACAATAATTCCACTCCTATCGGAGTTTTTTGTTTCTTCTCTCGTCTATTTTCTACAAATATAGCAGCCCTACGGGCTTAAAGAGGAAAAATATTGAAACTCAAAGCCGTTAGGCTTGTTAGTTTTGTAGCAAAACACCAATACGCCACTACCCAAAACGCCGTAGGCGTGTTATATTGGTATTTGTTAGGAACATTTTTGACTAAAAATAATACTTGTTTTGATTCCCCACTTGGCAAAATTTTAAAGAATTTACTTTTTGTTTTACTAAAAAAGGACTTTAGCAAAGTAAAACCTACTATTCATAATAGTAAATTCCAAAAATTTGTAGTGTAAAAAGTGTTAAACTTTGACTAAAAAATGCTTTTTGGAGTTAAAATTGAGCAGACAAGTAATACTACTCACTTTTAATATAACTAATAAAACTATGAGTTAATAAATTACAACTTATTGAAAAACAAAATTTTATGATAAAAAATTTGCTAATATATACATGAAAATAATTATTTTGCATCGCCAAAAGTAACCGTCTGCTCAACCAATTTTTTTAATATAGGTTTACAACTCTCTACCATAATTAGTGTTGTTGAGCTTTTTTTAAAAAAAAAATTATTTGTATTAGTAATAAACGGTTTGATACTATCAAATAGGCAGATTCATCTTCTAACGAACAGTTTCGTTTTACTAAATCAAATTATTTAAAAAAATTTTTGTCACATTAGATAATGTTTTGCGAACTATAAATAATTGATAATAAAAGATATAAACGCGATTTGTAGCATTGCTTCCGCCGATTCAACAGTTTTTTCTACTTCTTTAAACAACCTTCTGCGAAAATTCAG
>Ga0272446_1000379_pt1 | contig 70490 bp, 51 predicted proteins | sample YNPCB0061_FD_194587 | JGI IMG/M metagenome (GOLD analysis project Ga0272446, IMG submission 194587) | Hot spring microbial mat communities from Yellowstone National Park, WY, United States - YNP-CB-006-1 | ecosystem: Environmental > Aquatic > Thermal springs > Hot (42-90C) > Sediment | place...
TTATGTTTATCTTGGAGAACTTGGGGTATTTGCCAAAAAATTTTAATGGTGAGTTTTTGCTTCCCTTGCTCAAACACGAACACCCACAAGTAAGATTGTTGGCAGTTAAAAATATCGGTAAGTTAAGCAGTGAAAGTTTCTTGCCAGAACTTTCTCAAATGATTGATAATGAAACAAATACAAGCGTAAAACGGGAAGTAGTTTCGGCAATCGGCAGAATGAGAAACCCCAAAAACAAAGAGGTTTTATACAAAATCCTGCAAGACGAAGACCCAAAAATTGTTTGTCAGGCGATACGTGCTTTGTTGGTTTTTGACAAAGACAAGGAAGTTGAAGAACAACTAAAACCCCTTGTAAATCACCCCAACGAAATGGTGCGGACAGTGATTTACAAAGAGTTTTTTGCAGACCAAGAGAACACGCAACAAGCCTCTTTGCCCCACGCTCAAACTTACGATTTCCTAAAAAATGTAGTAGTAAATGGTGATGTTTTGGACGTTTTAAAATATGTGCCTAATGAAAGTGTGCATTTAACCTTTACTTCGCCACCATACTACAATGCAAGGGATTATTCCATTTATCGAAGTTATCAAGCGTATTTGGAGTTTTTGGAAGAAGTTTTTAAGGAAACCCACCGCATTACGAAAGAAGGTAGATTTTTAATAGTCAATACTTCGCCGATTATTATTCCTCGTGTAAGTCGTTCGCATTCAAGTAAAAGATACCCTATTCCGTTTGACTTGCACCCTTACCTAGTCAAAAATGGTTGGGAATTTATAGATGATATTATTTGGCAAAAACCTGATTATTCTGTAAAAAATCGTATTGGTGGTTTTATGCAACACCGCAAACCGCTGATGTATAAACCCAATGCTGTAACAGAATATTTAATGGTTTATCGTAAGGAAACTACTAAGTTGATTGATTGGAATATAAGAAGTTACGACAAAGAAACCACAGAAGCAAGCCGAGTTCCCGATGGCTACGAAACGACTAATGTTTGGAAAATTGACCCTTGTTTTGACAAAGTTCATTCTGCGGTTTTTCCTGTTGAGTTGTGTAAAAGAGTAATTCAATATTATTCTTTCAAAGGTGATTTGGTTTTTGACCCTTTCGGTGGAAGCGGAACAGTGGGAAAAACAGCTAAAGCATTAGGTAGAAAGTTTTTTTTGACAGAAAAAGAACCGACTTATTTTGAATATATGAAAAGCAAAGCCAAACCTACTTTATTAGATGAAGACCGTAGTAAGTTTTTGACTTTGTCCGAATTTGTTGATTACGTTTTACCATAAAAGCAGAATGACCTTAACCGAACAAGTAACAAAAAACATCATTGCACGCCTAATCAAAGGTCAAGACTACCGCATTGAAGTTGTGGCACTTATCAACGCCCAATTTTTGCAATTTGCTATGGACTTTTTTGAGAAAATCGTACAAGCAAAATTGCGAAACAAAGACGTGATTGATTGGTACAAAAAGGAGTTTCTAAACCCTGCGTTAAGTTCGGAAGAAATTGCTATCAATTCGGGACTGAACAAAAAAACCATAACCAATATGTTCAATTCGGCAACAAAGGAAGTCGTGATAGATGCCTCAAACGAACATTACGAAATTTTGTATAATTCAATTTCGCAACTTATTGAAAATCAAAGCGAAATAGATTTAACTCTGACTATCAAATTTCGTGGTGTAAGCGTTGAATTGAATATAAACGAAAGCCTAATCGTCATCAATACCTTAGCAGTAAAACGTGCCGCTTTGCGTGGTGGCTTGTGGAGTACGGCAGGTAAAAAAGTTGAAAAGCCACTTATGCAAACTTTGTGTATGCTTTTTAACGTGCCAAAAGAAAACTATGCAATCCATTTGAAAGGTGTAAAAGCCAAGCAAGAAGATGAATTAGATTTTGAACGAGAAATTGACTTTTACCTCATAAGCAACGGACAAAACCATAAATGCGAAGTAAAACTAATGGGCAAAGGCAACCCCGAAAGTGCAGATGCAGTAATTGCAAGGGACAGCAAAGTTTTCATAGCCGACAAACTTTCAGACCTAAACAAAACTCAATTAGACAGTTTGAAAGTGAATTGGATAGAGTTACGAAGTGAAAACGGCTACCAACGATTTGAAAAAGCTTTACAAAATTTGGGTATTCCATACAACAGATTTTCAGGCGATATAGACAAGAAATTGACAGAAATATTTGCGTTAATATTCTGAAAGTTACTGTGATAAAAAATAAAAATATCAGCCAACATTGCATTAGTGCAAGGCGGGCAGACGTGCTAATTTTAAGCATTTGTGCTTTCTACAAACAGAAGCGCTAAATCCAACCTTTGTACTTTTAAGCCCCTGCCTTCGCCAAGCCTTTTCCTTTGGCTGATACTTTAAGAACCCAAGACCAAGCAAGAAAAACGAAAAGTCCCAAGAGATTTGTAACTTACAAGCACATATAAAAGTGTCGGAGATGCTTACAAGGGAACTAATTACTGAACTCAAAAATAAGGGCAACGGAGATTTAGGACATCTTATTGATAAACAGAAAGATAGTGGAAGCATTATGTTTATCTTGGAGAACTTGGGGTATTTGCCAAAAAATTTTAATGGTGAGTTTTTGCTTCCCTTGCTCAAACACGAACACCCACAAGTAAGATTGTTGGCAGTTAAAAATATCGGTAAGTTAAGTAGTGAAAGTTTTTTGACGGAACTTTCTCAAATAATTGATAATGAAACAAATACAAGCGTAAAACGGGAAGTAGTTTCGGCAATCGGCAGAATGAGAAACCCCAAAAACAAAGAGATTTTATACAAAATTTTGCAAGACGAAGACCCAAAAATTGTTTGTCAGAATAAGTTTCAAGCAAAAGTTTCCAAAATGCTATTTGTAAAAATCAAAAATGAATTTATTTTCAAAAATTATGATGAGTTGGAAGCCTTTTTTGAGAGTGTAAAAAAATTCGGTAGTCTTAATATGTACTGTTGTGTTGCAGGTAAAAACACACTGCAACGACTTTTTAGCATTAATTGTTATACACTACCTAATTTTTGAGATAAAAATCAAACTTATTACTAAATTTGAAGTTTTAAAGTCAAAATATAAGGCTATTTTAACTTTAAAAGTAAAAATAATGGCAAATATTCTTTTTTTTATTCTAACCTTAGTAGCAGGTGGAGCTTTGGCAATCCAAGCAGGTACGAACTCACAACTACGCATGTCCATAGGAGACCCTATTATTTCTTCTATATTTTCTTTTTCTGTGGGTTTAACGGGATTGCTTATTTTTGTGAGCCTACAAAAAAATAATTCTTTCCCTGCGCTTCATTCACTTTTCCAAATTACGTGGTGGAAATGGATTGGTGGCTTGTTAGGTGCTTTCTACATAGTAGTTACGGTACTGGTAGCGCCTAAGATAGGAGCAGTAAGTTTTATTAGCTTAACTATTGCTGGTCAGTTAGTTACGTCATTAATATTAGACCATTTTGGACTGGTAGGTTTTTCTATTAAGCCCATTACTCTCACTAAAATCATAGGAGTCATCTGTCTATTTTTAGGTGTTTATCTCATAACTAAAAAATAAAAAGTCATGTAAGATGATGTAAGGTGAGAAAAAACTATGTAAGTCTTATGTAAGATTTTCTATTTTAATCTGCTCTATACACTTCTTAGCCCTCAAAAAGTTTCATTTCCCGACTTATTATTACAAGAAAATTGCATTGGGTTAATAAGGTATTTATTGTACTTTTCTAATATCAAACTTCATTTAAAGAATAAAATAAGCATATCGTCATATACTTGGCTTTGTATTTGATGCTATTTTCATAGCAAAAAAATAAAGTAATGTTAAAAGTTACCTTTGTAATTTTCCAATTTAGTGCAAGTTTTATGTTTGATAAAAACCCTATACCTTTGTAGCGTAAATCAAAGAGCATACTATCATAAACATTTACAAGCGACGAATCTATATCTAAGAACTTCAAATTATCTAAAACTTACTCCTATGTCAATTAAAAAATTTAGAATTATCGCTCTTATCATCGGTGCTATTTTGCTAATTAGTTCTTTTTTAAAGGCACAAGATGTTAATTATAAATTACATGCAGGTCTTTTGTATCACTTTACAAAGCATATAGAGTGGCCTTCAGCCAAAAGAAATGGAGATTTTGTAATAGGAGTGTTAGGCAATGCAAGTTTGTATGCAGCAGTGGAGGAAATGGCTAAAAATCGCACAGTAGGCAATCAAAAAATTAGCGTAGTCAATATTAAATCAGCTGAAGATGCAGATAAGTGCCATATCATTTACGTACAAAGATTCCAAAATGGACAATTCAATGCTATCTATCCCAAAGCAAAATCGGCTCATGTCCTTCTTATCACAGAAGGAGAAGAAGGTGGGAAAAGAGGGGCAGGGATTAATTTTATTACAATAGAAGAGAAGCTAAAATTCGAACTAAATAAAACAGCTATAGAAGATTCAGGATTGAAAGTGTCTAGCGAACTGGTAAAGCTATCTATTCCAGTAGGTTAAAAACTTAACCTACTTTTGACTTTTACTGAAATTTTAATTAGAAACCACCTTTAAAAAGTGTAGCATTATGAGAATTATGGGGAACTTTTTCAAACTAATGGTAATTGCTTTCTGCTTGTGTCATTTACCCTTGCAAGCACAAGATTTGGGCAATAATTATAGGGTTTATGCAGGCCTGCTGTATCACTTTACTAAGTATGTAGAATGGCCTTCTCAAAGGCAACAAGGAGATTTTGTCATTGGCGTATATGGAGATGAAGAAATGCTTATTGCTACACAAAATTTGATGAAAAATAGGTTTATTAGCAATCAAAAAATTTCAGTAAAAAAAATTACCCAAGAAGAAGATATTAATAGTTGTCATATCATATTTGTAGAACGCAATTTCTCACATAAATTTAAGAGCATTCAGCCCAAGAGTCAGTCTAACCACATTCTGATAGTAACAGAGGGTACTAATCTGGCTAAGAAAGGAGCAGGGATTAACTTTGTGATACAAGGAGATAAGCTAAAATTCGAGATGAATAAGTCTGCCATAGAAAGTGCAGGATTAAAGGTTTCTAATGAATTGGTAAAGTTATCTATTTTAGTAGGGTAAAGTCATAGTTTTGTAGTTTTCATAGTTTGGAAGTTTGTTTTAGTGATTGATTTACTGGGGTTGATTTTGTCTTATTGGCAAAGTTAACCTTTTTTTTTTGGGTAGAAAAGCTAAAAAATAACACTAAGTTTTCAAATCAAATATGTAGTTTCGTAGAAACATACAAACAACAAATTCTAAATCGCTAAATAAACTTCAAAATGAAAAAACTTTTATTTTTACTGTTTATAAGCCTACATGCGGCTTGCCAAAACAATCCAAAAACTATGGAAGTCCCTAATGAAAAGTTTGATATACAAGGACATAGGGGGTGCAGAGGACTACTCCCTGAAAATACTATTCCTGCTTTCCTTAAAGCCATAGACATCGGAGTAAGTACCTTAGAATTAGATGTGGTAGTGAGCAAAGACAAGCAGTTAGTAGTTTCTCATGAACCTTATCTTTCGCCAATCATCTGCAAAGGTCTGGAAGGCGAAGACTTCGAAGATGAGAAAAAGTACAACCTTTATCAGATGACTTACGAGGAGATTAGTCGCTGTGATTGTGGGAGCAAGGGCAACCCACGTTTTCCTGAACAAGAAAAGATGAAAGTAAGCAAACCCTTGCTTGCCGAGGTCATAGACGTTGTAGAAAAATACCTCAAAGACAAGAATTTACCTCCTATCCAATACAATATAGAAACCAAATCTCAGCCTAACACGGATAACATTGCTCACCCCGCACCTGCTGAGTTTGCTAATTTACTTTATGAGTTGGTAAGGCAAAAAGGAATTTTAGAAAGAACTACTATCCAATCTTTTGACATTCGCACTTTACAAGAAATCAAGAAAGTTGATGATAAAATTTCTTTGGCTTTACTAATAGCAGAAAAACCATATTTTGAGCAAAATATCAAAGAATTGGGCTTCAAACCAGCCATTTATAGTCCATACTATATCTTAGTTACAGATACTTTGGTGGACTACTGCCGTAAGGAACAAATCAGATTGATTCCTTGGACGGTAAATGACTACGATACCATGCTCAAACTCAAAAAACAAGGAGTAGATGGCATCATTACCGACTATCCCGATAGAGCCATGAAATTATTAGAAAGGTAGGGCTTTGAAAAGTTAAAAATTTGTACTTAGTGTAGTGATTTTGCATTACTTTTAAAAATTAGGTATTTTTGTTTGCTGACAAAGTTCAGCGTTTAGCCTATTTCTCATATTTATCACTATCCATCATGCTAAAAAAATATTCTTTTGCCTATACGCTAAAATATGCACTGTTTTTATTCATAGGAACAGTGCTATTTGCCTCCTGTGCTAAAAACAACGAAGATTTACCTGCACCTCAGTACTTTATTAGCGCTACTCCCCTTGGAGAGATAAGCAAAGCCAACGTAGATAGACGCTTAGGAGCCAATCCCTTAGTAAGTTCGCTTACTAAGTACGCTTTCAAGGCATATAGGATTGTTTATAAAACCAAAGACTTGGACAACAACGAGATACAAGCCTCTGGTGCGGTACTTATCCCCATCACTTCTGAAAAGTTAGCAATAGCAAGCTATCAGCATGGAACTATTAGAAGTGATAGCGAAGCCCCCTCCAACTTTGCAGAAAATAGCGAAGCAGGTCTGCTGGGTTCGCTCATCGCCTCTATTGGCTATGTCGTTTCTATGCCTGACTACTTAGGCTATGGGGCATCAAAGCAAATTCCGCATCCTTATGAACATAGAAAATCTTTGGCTACGGCTTCAATAGATATGCTGAGAGCCGTCAAAGAATTTTGTAGAATAGAGAAAGTAAACCTAAATGATAGACTGTTCTTGACAGGCTACTCCGAAGGTGGCTTTGCAACCATGTCTATGCAAAAAATGATGGAAGAGGAATTTGCATCAGAGTTCAAAATTACGGCAAGTGTCTTAGGGGCAGGGGCTTACAATAAAACTGCTTTTTCTAAATATGTGGCGGCACAAAATACTAATTTGACTTTTATCAACTATTACGTATGGGTATTGCAGACTTATAACAATGTGTATAAACTCAATCGCCCGCTGAGTGCCTTTTTTACAGAGCCTAATGCAACCAATATCCAACAGAGAGGCGTGTTTACAAATATAGACTTAAATCCCCAACAACTATTTACCCCAAGTTTTCGCAATGGTATTATCAATGGGACTGATGTAGAGTTCCTTAATACGCTCAAAGACAATGACGTATTTGACTGGCGACCAAAAACTCCAATGCTTTTGGTTCACGGGAAAGACGATGACTTTGTTATTCCACTTAATTCGCAAACGGCTTACAATGCTATGCAAGCAAGAGGAGCGACCAACGTAGAGTTACTGTTGGTAGATGGCGACCACTACTCAGCAGTTCCTAACTATGCTTTGCAAGTATATAGTTTCTTTTTTAGGTATAATAACTAATGACAATGGACTGGAAATCAGCATTAAAAAAAATAGCTGTCCATGCAGAGGAGCATTTTGATAAGCTAAAAAACGACCTCAGGGAACGCTTAGGAGGATATGATGAAATTATGATTTTACCCTACTATGGTTGTAGCAATGGGAAAGCTATCTACTTAAAAGGCAGGGTATTAGAAGATAGAAATATTAAGGAAGCACAAGGCAACGATTCTATTTGGGATAACTTGGTAGCTTCTTATAAGCGAATGAATAGCAATGAATTGCCCAATGTAAGGGTCAGAGCTATTTTTAAAGGTACTGAAATAGACCTAATAACAGACGAAGAAGGTTATTTTACCTTAGACATGGAATTGGAGAAGCCCTTTATTCCTACGCAAATCTGGGAGGAGATTTACTTGGAACTCGTAGAAGTAAAAGGTAAGAAACAAGAAAAGGTAACCGCTACAGGCAAAATATTGGTGCCTCCGCCTACCGCCCAATTTGGAGTTATTTCTGACATAGATGATACAATTTTGCAAACCAAAGCTACAGAACTAACAAAGGTTATTCAACTAATTTTCCTAAGAAATGCCCACACTCGCCTGCCTTTCAAGGGGGTATCCGCCTTTTATCAAGCCCTACAAAAAGGAAAACAGGAAAATAATTATCATCCCATTTTTTACGTATCGAGCAGTCCTTGGAATCTATTTGACTTTTTGAAAGACTTTTGTCAAATAAGGCATATCCCCCGAGGGGTATTTTTTTTACGAGATTTAGGGCTGTCCAAAGACCAATTTTTGCAGTCTTCGCATGGCGACCATAAATTGGCTCAGATACAACGAATTATGGCTCTTTTCCCTAACCTCAAGTTTATTCTTATTGGCGATAGTGGGCAGCACGACCCCGAAATTTACTTAGAAGCTATCCAAACCTATCCCGAACGCGTATTGTCTGCGTATATCAGAGATGTTTCAGAAGATAAAAGAGATACAGAAGTAACGCAAATTGCCGACCAAGCAAAGGTTTTAGGGGTGGAAATGTTTTTCGTCCAAGACACCTTAGCCGCAGGGAAGCACGCCGTTCAGAAGGGTTTTATCCATGAGAAAGCTATTGCGGCTATCCAACAAGACCATGATTACCAAGAGTATTCAGAGTTTGATTTTCCTATTTTTAGCAACGAACTTTAACAAACTTCGCGCTTGTTATATGCCGTGTACAACAGTGATGAGAGAGGTTGATTATAAGTAGTTAGTAGTAGCAAAGAAAAAGAGAGATTTACATAGCAACCTTTAGTCCAACTTGAAGCCTAATCTTACTTTCCAAAATTTCTATAAACTCATCAAGGTTCGGAGTAGGTTGATGAGTAAAGGCTTTGAGTAAATTTGCCACAGTAGAAGCCCTTTTACCTTTTAATGTTAAAATATCTACTCCTTCTTCTCGTTCTAAATCGTATAAGAAATATTTGTTATATTTTTGAAAATCATACTCCATTTCTTTCAAAGAAAAGCGGTTTATCATATTTTCATATATATATTCTTGCATTATCCAAACTATATGCTTATTCCATTTCTCCATTACTTGTCCTTTGACAAGCATTTGTATATAGGAGAGTTTGATGGTATTATAAGTATTCAGACCAAAACTATATTTTTCTCGTAAATCTTTATTCTGCATAAAATCTTTGAGAGCTTCCACTAACTGACCCGTTCCTGTGGTAGAATCAGATTGAAATTCTACTATGCAAAAGTCCTCTACTTTATTACTTAAAGGTTTGTGTTTTACTAATATAAAATCAAAACTGCCTACATTCTGTACTTTAACTTCTGAGAAAAGTAGAGTATTATTTGTTGAACCCCAAATCTCTTCGCAAACTTGTGAAAAAACCAAATTATTTTCTAAGAAGCGATGTGGACAAATAATAGATTTATAATTTTGATGCAGAATAGAACATACGCCCATTGGATAAGGAATAGTGCGACTCTGCTTATTGCAGCGAGCCTCTAAAAATCTACAAAAATGATTTTTTATAGCACTTTTGGCTAACTCTGTTTGATTTTCTTTTGGAAAGGTAAAAATCTCATTGGCTTGCATAATTTTTATTTTTGAATAATTACTATTTCTTCCGGTAGAGCTATATTATGACCTGTACTTCTTCTCATCCTAAAAAGCTCTTTTCTACAATTTTTATAACCAATTTCCTGAGCCATTTCTATTAAAATATCACAAACAGGGATATATACTCCTTTTACTGTCTGGTCGCCTACTACTTGTAAAAAATAAGCATCAGGTTTTAACAAGTCAAAAAAAACTTTCATACATAAGTACATATCTCCAAAATACTCTCTTGCCATTCTTGGGTAATCAAACCCCCAATTTTTTGCTTTGGTCTGCTCATAAATTTGGTCAGACACTAATTTGACACTTCTAAAATTATTGATAAGGTTTTCAGAGTTGCTTTCTTTAAAGATGAGTTTTGTACTTCCCTTTACCATTTTTTTTTTAATCTGTTGTACATCCTCCATGTTTTTCACAAAATCCAGTAAATACATTTCTAAACGAGTTTGACGAGTATATTCTAAATCATTAGGGTAAGGAGGAGAAGTAATAATAAAATCAATAGAATTGGGACGAATATAATCCTTTGCATTTAAGCAAGTGTCTTTAATGAGTTGAGAACAACCATAATTTTTATGTTTTTGTACTTTCTCAAGGTCTTGATAAATCTGAATTGCTTTTTTGCTAAATAAATCCCAGAACTCAGGCTTTTCTCGGAAAGGGTAAAAGGTAGTTCCTGGACAAAGTTGCACATAGCTTGCCTCGAAGCAGGATTTAGAGAGTGCTAAAAGTAATACATTTTTAACTTTTTGATTGTCAATATGTTCAATTAGATTTTTCAATAAAATTGTTTCTTTTTGCAAAGCTGGACTTAACCATTGGTTAAGCTCTTTCTTAGGCATACAATCCAAAAAGCCATACCGAAGATTTAGATTATCAATATTTTTAATTTGTTTAGGAAAGTCCTCTGCTATTTTATTTAATTCCTGTTTTAATATTTCTAAATCTACATCAAAAGTAGTTTTTACCTCTGAAATAAAACACATCAGAGGATTTGCATCAAATCCTATTGCATTACAATTAAATAAATTAGCTGACACCAAAGTAGTCCCACTCCCAGCAAAAGGGTCCACTATTAAGGACTTTTCTGGGAGTTTGTACTCTTTTATTTTTTCGTCTATTAGCTGAAAAGGGAAATCTTCTAAGTAATCATACCACTGGTGAACTACTCCAAATCTGTTAAGTTCGCTGATGCTCTGTATTTCATCAAAAAGATGTGTCTTTACTGTGTTATTCCTCACAAAATGAGCTAATTTCTTGCTATAATTTTTATGTTTATAATCATTTTTTTTTACTACTTTCAAAAAAAAGTCTAAACAGTATTCGGGTAGCTCAAAACCTTCATCTATATTTCCTAAAAGATAGCCTTTCTCTACCAAAGCCAAAACTGCATCTTTTAGTATTTTACTGTCTTTAGGATAGTCGGCTATTTCTGCTAACTCAATAAGATTTGTTTGTTTTTTTTCATATAGGTCTGTATAAATTTTTTGTAACATTTGTGCTTGTAAAAAGGGCAGTTTGTTGGGATTGAGTGTTTTCTTTGCAATTATCATAAAAGAAGATATTTTATTTAAGCAAATACTTATTGATTAACAATAATTGAATAATTAAATTGCTAAATTAAGATAAATTTTTCATTAATTATACCCATTTAGTTTTCTATTGTATGAATTGAACTATCCAAGACACCTTAGCCGCAGGGAAGCACGCCGTTCAGAAGGGTTTTATCCATGAGAAAGCTATTGCGGCTATCCAACAAGACCATGATTACCAAGAGTATTCAGAGTTTGATTTTCCTATTTTTAGCAACGAACTTTAACAAACTTCGCGCTTGTTATATACTTCATTAGGATAGGAGAAAGCTATTTTACATACTCATAGTAGATTCTCGGCGGCGCATTTTACCTGCGGGAATACCAAACATCATTTTAAAACGGCGACAAAAATACGCAGTATCTTTATAGCCTACTTCGTTACCTATGGCTCTGATACTCTTTTTGGTAGTACGCAAAAGGTTTACTGCCGCTTCCATGCGTTGGTATTCTATGTAATCTTGCGGATTGATACCCGTCATCATCTTAAAGTACTGACCTACATAGTCCTCTGATACGTTAGCAACATTGGCTAATACTTTATTGGATAGGTCATCACTAAGATTTTCTTTGATAAAAGAAAAAATATCTATCAGGCGAGGGTCTTTAAAGTAGGTACTATTAGTAGCTAATTTCTCGACAAATAACTGATTTTTCAGAATGTATCTGATGATTTCTATGACTATTTGGTCGGTATAAATCGCTACTACACGATTTTTTCCTGCATGCTCATGATTGGTTTCTTCTACTATATCTTTGACCAGATTAGCTAATTTATTATGTTTGATAATAAATGGAGGTATGTCCAAAGAAGTGAAAAGGCTAACCGAATCAAAAACTTTTGCATCAAAGGTGATATAAGAAAAATAATCTGCGCTGCTATTTCCCCCTTTTTTTCTTAGGTACTTTTCTCTACTTGTGATAAAGTCTTCGTTACTAATTGTATGCACAGTAGGGCTATGACTTCCATAAGTAACAGCAACCATCTTTCCCGCGGGGAGAAATAATAAATCTCCCTCATTGACTTTTTCATTTTCAGTACCAAAAGCCATTGTGCCTTTATTGAGTAAGATTAAGGTATTTTCTACATCATAGGCATTGGCAACTTTTACTGGATGTACAATTTCTAATTCTTTTGCTTTGATGAACCTGACACTAAGAGATTCTATGACTCTATTGTAGTCTTCCATGATTTTTAAGCATTATTGTATGAATTATTAGATTTGGTATGTAAGGGTATTTATTATTTTTCTAAGTTTTTGTATAACAAATCTAATGTAATAATACTTAATATTCAAAAATTAAATCTAAAAATTATTCAAAATTTTTTAGATAGCAAAATAGTACATTTCAAAGATTAGAAAAATAGCCTAAGGGACACAGAAAAAGCCAAGGGATTACCTACCAATAATAATCTCTTGTGTTTCAACAATATTACTTTTATTCAAAGCCCTATCGACTACCTGTACATCAAACTTAACAGTATCATTTCGAGAAATGCTGGGTGTATAGGCATTGCTAAAAACATAAAAAAATACAAAGCTATACGTCAAAGTTCCCTCTATAGCAGATTTTCTTGAACCGTTCAATCTTGGATATCTTCCATTCAAAGTAAATGATGGCTCTACAAACCTTACAGGTACATAGTTCCCTCTTACCTTTTTATAGATATTTAAAAAATAATTATTATAAAAAACATTGGGTTGTCCATTGACAAGGCGTTGGAAAGGAGGCATCGTATCAGCAGAGGAAAGCCCCATATCCCCGTCCCCATCTTGATAAGCAATCGTAATAATCACAGAATCAGAACCATTATTGATACGTACATTCCTAATAGACTCAAAAGCAATCACTGGGATATCAGCATAATTAGGCTCCCTAAAACAAGCTGTTGCCAAAAGACTTAAAAAACAAAGTAAAACAATTATTTTTGTAGTATTCATCATGACTAAAAGTTAAATTTACTTAGGCTACTGCCTTAATTTAATCTCCATTTAATTTTACCAAATGTAAGTTTTATATCCAAAAAAGAAATAACAATCAACGTGAAACTTGGAAGAGAAATAAACACCATGCAATTTACAAAAAATTTCAAAAACGCACTTTTCAAAATTACGCCTTCTAATTTTGAGGAGTATGCGTTTCAAGCATTTTATTTTCAAGCCGCTCATAATCCAGTGTATCGTGCCTATCTCTCTGCTTTATCTATTGACAAAAATCAAATAAAAAAGTTATCAGAAATCCCTTTTTTACCAATAGATTTTTTCAAAACGCATCAGGTGCTTAGCCTCCATGCTCCCATAGAAACTATTTTTGAAAGCAGTGGTACTACAGGAACACAAAGTAGCAAACACTATTTATTAGACGGCAATTTTTACCAAAACGTTGCGAAAACTATTTTTGAAGCTAATTATGGAAAATTAGGTGATTATCAATTTCTTGCTTTATTACCCTCTTATGTAGAGCGGGGCAATTCCTCTTTAGTTTACATGGTCAAAAGTTTTATAGAAAGTAGTAAAAATACCACGCAGCAAGGAGAAAATTTCTCTGGTTTTTATTTAAAACATACACAAGAACTGGTAAGTCGCTTAAAAAAATTACAAGAAAAAAGGCAAAAAACTATCTTGATTGGTGTAACTTTTGCCCTATTAGATTTTGCGGAGCATTATCCTATGGACTTATCTCATGTGATTATTATGGAAACAGGTGGAATGAAGGGAAGAAGGAAAGAAATGATTAGAGAGGAAGTACATCAGATACTCAAAGAAGCGTTCCACGTCAAAGAAATTCACTCAGAATATGGCATGACGGAGTTACTTTCGCAAGCTTATGCTATAAAAGATGGGATTTTTCAGTGTTCTCCTTTTATGAAAGTATTGTTGCGAGATGTGAACGACCCCTTTGAAGTAGGGGAGCATCTTAAAAATGGAGGAATCAATATCATAGACTTGGCAAATATAGATTCCTGTTCTTTTATAGAAACCAAAGATTTAGGAACTTTGATTGACCATGAACATTTTAAGGTTTTAGGACGTTATGACAATACAGATGTGAGAGGTTGTAATTTGATGGTAGTCTAAGCAAATTTCCTATGGGTAGTTTTTTGTAAGTTTTACTAAAAAACTTTAACATACAGTATATATATCTAAATCATTTATAAATAACTCTAACTCATTATTTCTCATGAAAAATAGAATTTTAGTAGCCATTGCAGCAATTTGTTTGTTAGGAGCAACCTCTTGCGCTTATAAAACTTGCCCAACCTACTCTAAGGTTTCAAAACCCAATGTAAGCAAGATAGCAAAAGTATAATTTTAAGTAAGCCTACTGGAGGAAGTATCGTCAGTGGGTTTACTTTGTAACTGCTTGTATAAAGTCCTAATACTCTTTGTATTGATACATTCATCAAATCTCTCCTTTATATCATAAACATCAATAGCACTGGCTGTCTGATTACAGTTTAAATACTTATGACCGTTTACAGAAGGTAAATCCTTTGAAAGTAGGTGATATTTAGTAAGTTTGTCAGCGCGTAGGCACAGAGTACAATTATGCTTATATCAAAACTCATTATTGCTTAATAATCATGGATTTAGGACTAAAAAATAGGGTAATTATTGTTACAGGCGGCTATAGTGGCATTGGAGAGGCTATAGTAAGGGAAGCGGCAAAGGAGGGAGCTATTCCCGCCATCGTTGGGCGCTCAGCAGAGCGAGGCAGAGCCTTAGAAACAGAACTCAGACAAAAAGGTTTTGAATGTTTTTCAGTAGCCGCTGAACTCAGCGAGGCTAAGCAGTGCCAACATGCCATAGAGCAAGTTTTGGCAAAATACGGACGCATCAATGCGCTGGTAAATAATGCTGGCTTCAATGATGGAGTAGGGCTGGAGAATGGGAATCCTGAGAAATTTATGGTTTCTCTCCAAAACAATGTTTTTCACTACTATACGATGGCACACTACGCCTTACCTGCCCTGAAAAAAGAGCAAGACAGTAGCATCATTAATATCAGTTCCAAAACAGCAGTAACAGGGCAAGGAGGGACTTCTGCATACGTAGCCTCCAAAGCAGGGCAACTTGGACTCACCAGAGAATGGGCAGTAGAACTGCTTCCGTACAAGATTCGAGTCAATGCGATTGCACCAGCAGAAGTAATGACTCCTCTCTATGAAAAATGGTTAAATACTTTCGAAAGTCCACAGGAAAAACTTCAAGAGATTACTCGGCGCATTCCTCTGGGCAGGCGCATGACCACCTCCGAGGAAATTGCGTACATGACGCTTTTCCTTATCTCCGACAAATCCATGCATACCACAGGGCAGATTATTTATGTGGACGGAGGTTATACACACTTAGATAGGGCAATCACATAATACTTAGTTCAAATCTCATTGCATAAAAAAAGCCGTCCTTTGGGGACAGCCTTTTTTTATAAATTAATCAATTTGCTATATTAATCCGCCTCCGCTTCCAACATCTTTTCATCAATGATCTGCATATTTGTATTGGTAGGGTGTTTTTCTCTCAATTTAGTTTTGTGCTTACCTACTTGCTTTCTAAGCGAAGCTACTGCCTCATCAGTAGCGGCTTCAAAGCTATTTTTTTGTTCTTTGGCAAAGAGGGTCTGACCGGGAAGAAATAACTTGATTTCTACTACCTTGTTATTTCTGCTGTGTTCGCCTTTGTCTAATCGGAGGTAAACTTCGCCGCCTGTGATTCTGTCAAAAAAAGTTTCCAATTTAGCTACTTTTTTGTCAATAAAATCTAACAATTTCTTGTCAGCGTCGAAATGGATGGAATGAATTTGAAGTTTCATAACATTAAAAATTTAATGTGAAAAATGATTTTGAAGTGAGAATCAAACTTAATATTTAACCCTCTATTAAGATACGGTTTACATTTGCATAATGTTGCAGCTATGTAAGTTATTCAAGATTTATGCCTTGGGGTGCGCTTTTTCAAATACACGTTTCAACTTTTCCACAGAATTGTGGGCGTAAATCTGCGTAGAGGCGAGTGTATTGTGTCCAAGCAAATCTTTAATAGCATTCAAGTCTGCTCCATTATTAAGCAAATGCGTAGCGAAGGTATGCCTAAGTACGTGGGGACTTCGTCTTTCCAAAGTACTTACTTGGTCGAGCATTTTTTTGACTATTCGCCAAATCATCATTGGATAAGCCTGCTCCCCGCTTGTAGTGGTGATAAGATAGTCGTCTGAGGACATTCCTTCAACTATGCCTTTAAGTTGTAAAAATTTTTTCAAAAAGTCAAGTAAAATGTCATGAATTGGAATAATTCTTTCCTTATTTCTTTTCCCTAATACTTTGATAGTAGCCTTATGCAAGTTTATATCACTGATTTTCAATCCTAAGAGTTCGGATACCCGAATGCCCGTTCCGTACAACAACTCGATGATAAGTTTGTCCCTTATTCCCTCGAAACCTTCCGCAAAAGGAACTTCCTCTAAAAGTTTCTCCATGCCATCTTCTATGACAAATAGAGGTAAGTTTTTGCTTATTTTTAATCTTTTTATTTTATTTAGAGGATTTTTCTCTACTAAACCCTTCATTTCTAAAAAGTTGTAAAAAGATTTGAGGGCAGAGAGCTTGCGATTAATCGACTTATGATTCAGTTTGGTACCGTCTTGTTGTGTTTCTACCAAAGAAATCACCCAACAGCGTACATCTTGGGCGCTAACTTTGTCCAAAGTAATCTCTTCTAACTTCTGACCTTCTTCTAAGCAAAGTTTTTCATAGAACTCTGCAAACTGAGCTAAGTCAGTCATGTATGCAGTAATAGTATGTTGGCTATTGCGTTTTTGGTATGCTAAATAGTCGGCAAAAGCGTCAAGCATAGTTTGTACGTTTACATGGCTAAATTTAAGCAATTTTTATTTCTTGCTACATAAAAACTATAACTTAGCACAAAAAAACAATTTTATCGTATATTTGCAGGTAATAAATAAACCAACCATCATAACCACACAACGCATAGTGCTGAGCATTAAAGACTTAACATTAGCATATCAATCAGAGCATCTTATTTTAGAAAATCTAAATCTTGAAGTAGCTGATGGGCAGATACACGGCTTAGTAGGCACTAACGGCTCTGGCAAGACAAGTTTGCTAAAATGTATTAGCGGAGAAATTAATTTTTACAAGGGTAAGATTTTTTGGCGAGGCAAAACCCTACTGCACCAAGAGGTAGCACTTTTAGAAACGAATAATTATTTTTATCACTATTTGACAGGCAGAGAGTATTTACAAATCTTCCAAGCTTATCGGTCGCAATTTGATATAGGACTTGTTAATGAGATTTTTCGGCTTCCTCTGCACGAGCTCATAGACAACTACTCAACAGGTATGAAGAAGAAATTGGCTTTTATGGCACTACTTAGCTTAGACAGACCTATTGTCATCTTAGACGAACCTTTTAATAGTATTGATATGGAGGGAAGTTTTGCTTTTCGCAAAATTATTAGTTTATTAAAGGAAAAAGGAAAAACTTTGCTAATTACTTCGCATATTTTTGAATCGCTGACTAACATTTGTGACCAGATTCACTACTTGGCAGAGAAAAGAATTTACAAGTCTTATTTCCAAAGAGAGTTTGGTAATTTACAGAAAGACCTCGAGCATTTGTTAGAAGGTCAGAATATACAGACTTGGGGAAAAATAAAGAATATGATTTAGCAAATAGATAAATTTGCATTTTTTAAAGTAAACTAACAATTTTACGCTTTAATTTATAAAGCATAATTTTTAATTATCATGAAAAACATTGCTGTATTTACCTCAGGAGGAGATGCACCGGGCATGAATGCCTGCATTAGGGCAGTGGTAAGAGCGGGGATTTATTATGGGCTTAACGTGTATGGCATCGTAAGGGGCTATGCGGGAATGATTAGTGGGGATATTAGAAAATTAGAATCTCATTCGGTAAGCAATATTATCCAAAGAGGGGGAACTATTTTAAAATCGGCGCGTTGTGAGGAGTTTAAGACAAAAGAGGGGCGTGCTAAGGCTTACGAACAAATCAGAAAACACGAAATAGATGGCTTAGTAGCAATCGGGGGAAACGGAACTTTTACCGGAGCACAAATTTTCTACGAGGAGTACGGTATTCCTACCGTAGGGGCTCCCGGCACTATAGACAATGACCTTTACGGAACTGATTACACCATAGGGTTTGATACCGCAGTAAATACCGCTCTCGATGCCATAGACAAAATTCGCGATACAGCCGACTCGCATGACCGCGTTTTTTTCATAGAGGTCATGGGGCGAGATTCGGGCTATATCGCTTTGCGTTCTGGTATTGGAGGGGGGGCAGAGTTGGTCATGATTCCTGAAAGACCTAACAGTATTGAAAGAGTGATAGAAACGCTTAGAAGTGGGAAGTTCAATTCTAAAACTTCCTCTATTGTAATTGTTGCCGAAGGCGAGCAGATAGGAAATGCCAATAGTGTCGCTCACCAAGTTCGCCAAGAACTCAGCGAGTTGGATATACGCGTAACTACCTTAGGGCATATCCAAAGAGGAGGTTCTCCTACGGCTCTTGACCGTATTATTGCCAGTAGAATGGGGGTAGCGGCAGTAGAGGGCTTGTTAGAAGGAAAGAAAAACGTCATGGCAGGTATCATCAACAATGAAATCATCTACACGCCTTTTATAGATACAATCACTAAGAAAAAACCACTTTTGCAAGACTTACTCAGAATGTTGCCTATATTAAGGATATGAAAAAATTAGCTTGTACTTTTTTTAGCGCAGTTCTTGTTGCTTTCATCATAGGCTGTACCAGCGAAAATAAAACAGCACAAGAGAATACAGTAAATGCTCCACAAGAAGATTCTACAAATACTTCTACCAGAGAAGTAAAGAACATACTTTTTTTTGGAAATAGCCTCACAGCAGGCTACGGTCTGGAACTTTCTCAGGCTTTCCCTGCCCTCATCCAAGAAAAAATAGATTCATTGCGTTTACCTTACAAAGTCATTAATGCAGGACTAAGCGGAGAAACTACAGAAAGCGGCAATACGCGTATAGACTGGATGCTCAATCAGAAAATAGATATTTTAGTATTAGAGTTAGGAGGCAATGACGGATTGAGAGGCATTAGCCCTGATTTGACTAAGAAAAACTTACAATCTATTATAGATAAAACAAGAAATAAATATCCTAATGTCAAAATAATATTGGCAGGTATGGAAGCACCACCTAACATGGGGGAGAAATTTACCTCTGATTTTAGAAAACTCTACAAAGAATTAGCACAAGTTAATCAAGTCGCATTTATTCCCTTTCTTTTAGAAGGAGTGGGGGGCAACCCTAAACTAAACCTGCCTGATGGAATACACCCTACCCCAGAAGGTCATAAAATTGTAGCTGAGACAGTTTGGAAGGTACTCAAAGATGTACTATAATGTAGATATACTCAAAAGAAATTGGGTTTTAGGAAAAATACAACCCATTGATAACCAACAGCTTGTTCCTTATAAAAGTTTTATGTAACATCATTAAATTTTCCTTTCAATTAGTACAGGACGGTGAAGTTTTTTACTTCCTATGCTACTTTCTAATTAAATCCTATCCTGAACCGAAACGCCGTCCCTACTGACTGCCCTCTTTGGTACGAACTTACAAAGTCCACCCGCAAGATTTTAAAGATTTTTTCTAAACCGACTGTTAGCTCTATGTATTCCTTGGTTTGGTCGGTGTAAAGTACATGCGCTCCTGCTACCAAGTGCCAATTCAATCTTTTGAATAAGGGAATAGAATTAGTCAAAAATCCGTTGAAATGATGCTCAAAATGTCCCTCGAGGTAGGTGCCAATCGTGCTGTAAGTATAGTAAGGCAAGTTCCAAAAACTGCGGAAAGTACTGGGAGCAAAAATAATTTGAGTAGTCATAAAGTGTTTATAGTCCATGAACTGCACATTGCTCTTGTTCAGAAAACCACCTACGGAGAGGTCGTAAGAACTGCTACCTACCATGCCAATATTGACATCATCATATACGCTAAGCCTCACAAAATCAAAATCAGTACCTCCCATGCCTTTGCGATACAAAAAGCCCAAGGTAGGATAGGGCGAGCGCAAAATCGCTTTCATATTAGGGCGAGTCATGTACTTTTGGGCGGGACGGTAGGTAAAACCCACTCCAATAATCAGGGCATGGTGCGCTTCAAAAGAATTGCCATTATTGTCTGGATTCAAGGGGTCATTGGAGGTAAACTCTCGGTCTTGGCGATTTACCCTAAACTGCATAGGTAAGTTTTCGGCATTTTGCAAAGGATTTCTTTGAGCCAATTCTATGTTAATCCTTCCAAAAAGCCCGTTGGCTACTTCTTGGAAATAGTCCACATTCACGTAGCTTTTCTCATAAATTTTCATATAGTTTTGCTCTGCCCACAGAGAATACATAGTATTTTGTGAAAATGTAATTGGCTCATTGGCATTGAATTGGCTCACATAATGCCCTGCTTCTATGGAAAAATTGTTGCGCTTTATCAAGTTCCAACGGCGAGAGAAGCCTAACTTCCCATACAGTTTTTCACTTGATAAACCATAACGCACTGCTCCATTGAGGTTTGTCCGCTTGTAAGTAGTATCGTTGTAAAAAGTCCAACGTCCGCTCAGTTCACCTACCCAACCTTCTACGGTATTGAATTGGATATTGTTGATAGGTGGGTCAATAGCCCAAGAGGTCTTCCTATACGTATTCCTATGGTAATACCCTGTGAGTATATTAATCGGCTTAAATTTATTGTTGATTTTGTCAATGGAGTCTTTGTAAGCTCTGGAATCTCTCATAGTTTTGATGCTGTCTTTCAAGGCATAATCTTTGATTTCAATTTCCGTCAAAGGTACGGGACGGATACTATCCCAATAGGCTTCGCTGCGCTTGTTTGCATCTTGCAGAATGATTTGTACTTCACTTCCAAAAAATTTTTTAGCCTCTTTTTCTTCTTGCTTTTTTATTCTCTCCTCTTGTTTTTTGGATAGCTGGGAGTTGATGGCTACTTGCTTGTTTTTTTCCTGTTTGTTAGCGGTAGATTGTTGGTATTTAATTGATGATTGTTGGTTAGTAGAGGAGGCTTGTTGGTTGGAGGCTAACTGATGAGCGTTATAAAACTTGGGGTCGAGTTTATAGTTAGAGAAAACTCCCATGTAAGTTCCTCCGCCTTGCACCTTGATACCCAAAGCGCCTATACTAAATTTAAACTCAAAGACTTGCGTACTTTTCATCCAAACAGAATCAGTTACAGGGACAAAAACTTGTTTGATTCTTGCCGTATCCAAGTAGTCAATGCCAGAGTCGCTCGTCAGGTATAGGTCTGTGCTGTGGATTCGCCAAGTATCTTCTTGGATATGAATAAAACCATGATAAAGCGGCGCGCCCTTAGTGCGGGGAATTACTTGTATCTTATTGACTGTTACGCCCTTGTCTTGGTACTCACCAATCAGTTTGTACTTATAATAAAGCATAGCAGTAGGAGCGATAGGCGAAATAAAATTGCGGTCGCCAATAGAATTGATGCTACTTTCATAAAAATTCCAATTCAAATTATCCGCCCTGTTCCAACTAAATCCGATTTCTGTCCCGCTTACTTTGGAAGAGAGCATAATTTCCTTGCTTTTGTTAGGGGCTTGGTAGTAATACTTAGACACAGATTCTGAAAGATATACGATTCCGTTTCGGTCTTTATCCAAACCTACTATTACGATTTCTTTTCCTAAAATCTTTTTTGGTGCGTTCTTTACGTAATAAGAGGCTTTCATATATACGTTTGCCTCGTACTTATTGACTTGGTTGAGATAAAACTTGCGTTTGGCTTGGGCTTGTCTAATGATGGCATAAGCGGGGTCTTCATCTTTGGAAGAAACGGTTACTTCTTTGAGTTGAATGGTTTGCATTCTCATCTCTACGTTTATTTCTATGTCTTTACCGCTCATGGCGATTTGCTTTGTTTGGGTTTCATAGCCCAAATGACGAAAAACAATGGTATAGTTTCCGTCAGCTAACTCCAAAAAGTATTGTCCGTCGGCGTTGCTTGTCGTACCGATAGTTGTTCCTTCCACATAAACTGATACAAAAGGTAGTACTTGTTTGCTTTCATCAGTAATTTTCCCTTTGATTTTCTGAGCCAATAATTGATGATGAAAAGCAAATGTGAGAAATAGCAGATAAGAAATCAAGGCATAAGTTTTCATGCGGTAAAGTTTTAAGTTTTTAAATAAACAAATGGAAAGTCAAAATGATTTGAGATTTTGACTTTCTTTCTTAGAAGATAAAAAAACTACAAAAAAGTTGCTTAAAGCATAAAAAAATAAATTGGGGAGTTATAGCATTTGCTTTATTACCCATGCTAATTCTCTTTGTATAGAAGTAGTTATATTTTCCCTCATATCTTCGGGCAATACTTCCCAAGTGTAAGTTTCTACCTCTAAATGCTTAGTAATTTGGGGCTTTTCTTTTAATATTTGCAGTACACTTACGATGTCTGTTTGAGTAGATTGAAGTAAATGGTATTTTTCTAAGAAAATAGGCACGTGAAAGTGGGTACGCCATTCTACGAACTCCTCTCCTCTGGCTTTTGCCAATGCCAAAGGCAAGTCATTAAAATTAAACAGTTGATTATCTGCATTTTTAGCTATGACTTGGTGCAGATACACGGACTCGTTGAATACTTCAAACTCCTTGAAAACGGCTTCTCTTATTGTTTTTTCCTTGGGTAAATCCGCTTTTAAAGCCGCACTAATCTGGAACTTACCTATCTTAATACCTTCCTTTTCAAACGTTTGTAAGGCTTCTTTGTGATTTTCATACGCTACCGCAAAGTGGCATACGTCATAACATACCTGTATATGCGAAAGGATAAGTTCTTCTGCCTGTTTTTTGGTAAATCCTAAGTCCTCAGACACAATATCTGCTCCTTGCGTAAGTAGATAATCCTTAAAATAGGCAATGGTTTCTTGGGTATTTTCTAAGAGTCCGTCAGGTTCTGGCTCTATATCCAAATGTAAGGTTTTATCGGTTTTTTCTTTCAGCCTGAACAAATACACAGCTACCTTTGCTATATGTTCGCTTGCTTTTTTCATCACCTCCTGCTTTTCCTGTTCGCTTTTCCACCAAAGTTTATAAGAAAGTGGTGAGGTAGAAATACCTCCTTCTACATCAGCGGGGAGAATTTCTGCTAAAATATCAAATAGCCTTAAAGTGTAAGCTAATCGCTCTGTACTTGTCCAATCGGGAAGGTGAACAGCATCTTTTACTTTTTGTCGGTGGAAGTTGCCAAAAGGAAAGCCATTCATTGTAAATACATAACAATTATGCTCTCGTAGCCACTTTTTAAAGATAAGTAGCTGATTATTTGCTAAAATTTCTTTGCTTGCTAAGTCAGAAAGGCGTAAACCGATACCAAAAGGTAAAATCGGAGCGAGTTGTTGTTTGATTGGAGGGATATATGACTTCAAGTTAGCAAAAATCTCTTGCCAACTTTCTCCACTGTGAATATTAGTACAGTAAGAAAGATGTAAGTTATCGAGTATTTGCATTAATTTGTTTGAGCCGCCTCCGCTTGTTTTTCTAAATCAAATAAATCACTCAATACCTCTGCCAAAGATTCTGCTTCTCCTCGTTTACAAGCCGCTTTCAACTGTAAAACAGGCATTTTTATGATTTTTTGCATCATACTTTTTGTAATTCTGTCTATCTTCTCTACCTCCTCCGCATCTAACTGTTTTACATACCGTCCTAATTCTTCTTGCCTAATTTGCTCTAATAGGTTTTTGAGTTTTTGGATAACAGGAGATACTATCATTTCCTTAGTCCAGTTTTCAAACTCATTGATAGATTGGCTTACAATAGCCTCAACCTGCGGGATAGCTTCTTTACGGCGTTGGAGCGTTTCATCTAAGCGATTATTAATCATATCAATATTATAAAGCAAAGCACCATGAATTTGCTCTATCTCTGGCTCTATACTGCGAGGCACGGAAAGGTCAAAGAAATATTTGAAAGAAAAGATATTCATTTGAGCAATTAATTCTTTGGTAATGAATGGCTCATTGCGCTGAATAGCACACACTATAAAGTCTGCCTCTTGGATAGCCTGATGTGCCTGCTCAATAGGAATAGCCTGATAACCAAGTTCTTGGGCTAAACCTTCGGCTTTTTGCAAAGTGCGATTCATTAAAGAGATTTTCTGAATCGAAGTATTCTGGAAATTGCGTGCTACGTCAGTTCCTATTTCTCCTAATCCTATGATTAATACTTTGGGGGTTGCTAACTGCCTTGCCAATTCCTCTATCATTTCTACTGTGGCATAAGATACCGAGGCAGCACCCGTGCGGAACACAGTTTCTTGTACTATTCTTTTGTTAGTAAAGAAAATAGTATGCAACAGCCTATGTAAAAAGGCACCTGCTAAGTTAGCATCAGCTGTCCATTGGTAAGCGTTTTTGACTTGGTTAATGATTTGTAAGTCTCCAATCACTTGGGATTCTAAACCTACACTTACTCTAAATAAGCGCTCTACTGCCTCTTGAGGATTATTAATGATTTGAAAATAAGGCAAATAAGAACTTATATGTCCAATTCCTTTAACAATGCCAATAAGTTTGACCAAATCTTCTGATTTATCTTGCTCTGATGAATAATAAATTTCTGTACGGTTACATGTAGAAATAACCAAAGCCTCACTGATGCCTATTACTTCAGAAATCTTAGTTAGTAAGCTTCTAATTTGACTTTCATCAAGGGCTACTTCTTCTCTGATTTCCAGAGGGGCTGTTTTGTATGAAAGGGCAGTTACTTTGAAGTTAAAATCCATCGCTAAAAATGCTTTTAAGTACCAGTGTTTATCTTATCAAACACAAAGTTACAAAGTAAAAGTTTGCAAATAAAGTTCTATTTTTACAGCTTTTCTAATTTAGAATGAGTATAAATAAGATTTGTAATAAAACAAAAAAGACTTACCTCTGTAGGGTAAGTCTTTTCTTATAAAGCTATTAACTAAATGACTGACTAATATAATTAGTTAAGAATTTCAGTAACCTGACCAGCACCTACTGTACGTCCTCCTTCACGAATCGCAAAACGAAGACCTTTTTCCATAGCAATTTCTTTTTGAAGCTTTACGGTAATAGTAATATTATCACCGGGCATAACCATTTCCACACCGCTTGGTAGGCTGATAGTGCCTGTAACGTCAGTAGTTCTAAAATAAAATTGTGGGTTATATCCATTGAAGAAAGGAGTATGACGACCACCTTCTTCTTTTGATAGCACGTAAACTTCTGCTTTAAATTCTGTATGTGGTTTTACGCTACCGGGCTTGCAAATAACCATACCTCTACGGATTTGCTCTTTGTCAATACCTCTAAGCAATAAACCTACGTTATCACCAGCTTCGCCTCTGTCCAAAATCTTACGGAACATTTCTACACCCGTTACCGTAGATTTAAGACCTTGCGCTCCCATACCGATAATATCTACTGCATCACCAGAGTTAACGATACCTCTTTCGATACGACCTGTGGCTACAGTACCACGACCTGTAATAGAGAACACATCTTCTACGGGCATCAAGAAAGGCTGGTCAATCAGACGAGCAGGGAGAGGAATGTACTCATCTACAGCATCCATTAGTTCCTCTACAGTTTTCACCCACTTAGGCTCACCGTTCAACGCACCTAAGGCAGAACCACGAATGATTGGTATATTATCCCCATCAAACTTGTAATAGGAGAGCAATTCTCTCATTTCCATTTCTACCAAATCCAACAGTTCAGGATCATCTACCATGTCCACCTTATTCATAAACACCACCAGGGCAGGAACGCCTACTTGACGTGCCAAAAGAATATGCTCGCGAGTTTGAGGCATTGGACCATCAGTAGCCGCTACTACGATGATAGCGCCATCCATCTGCGCTGCACCTGTAACCATATTCTTCACATAGTCAGCGTGACCTGGACAATCCACGTGTGCATAGTGTCTTTTGTTTGTTTGATATTCTACGTGTGCGGTATTGATTGTGATACCTCTCTCTCTTTCTTCTGGGGCATTATCGATAGAAGAAAAATCTCTCTTCTCAGCCAAACCTTTGTTTGCTAATACTGTAGTGATTGCCGCAGTTAAAGTGGTTTTACCGTGGTCAACGTGACCAATAGTACCAACATTCACGTGAGGCTTGGAACGGTCAAATACTTCTTTTGCCATTTTTAAAACTAATAATGTTTGAAATTTTCTAAATAATGCTTTGCTTGTAAAATCAACTACACACTTTTGAATTCTTGAGCCGATGATGAGAATTGAACTCACGACCTCTTCATTACCAATGAAGTGCTCTACCACTGAGCTACATCGGCTTTAAGAAAAATAAGAGCGGGAGACGAGGCTCGAACCCGCGACCTACAGCTTGGAAGGCTGTCGCTCTACCAACTGAGCTACTCCCGCTTGTGTGCAGATGGTGGGGAGAGAAGGATTCGAACCTTCGAAGTCATTACAACAACGGATTTACAGTCCGTCCCATTTGGCCGCTCTGGAATCTCCCCAAATGTAAAACTCAATATCCTACTGATAAACTTGAAAAGGCATAAACACTATGCTATCTCAAAAACGTGTGCAAAATTACACGCTTTTTTTTTAACTTCAAAAAAAACTCAAAAAAAAATTATCAAAAAAAGTCTTTGTAAGGCTGGTAATTGACTTATAAATAATAAGGGTAGTTTTAAAGATGTAATGCTTCGCAATAGGTCAAATTAGCGTGGGTTTGCGAACGTTTATAAGGTTTTAAACCTTATAAACGTTCATTTTCATTACTTGTTATACACTGCCCATAGAAGAATTTAGTTTTCTTTAAGGAGAATATTTGCTTTGATAATCACCCTTTCTATCTGATTATTAGCATTAGATTTCACAGTAATTAGCTTGTTTTGTATGCCTTGCTTTCCTGAAGTATTGAATTGTACAGTAATGCTACCCTCTGCATCAGGGGGAATAGGCTGGCTTGTCCATTTTGTGGCGGTGCAGCCACAGGTAGTTTGCACGTTGGCGATAATAAGAGGAGTCTTCCCTGTATTTTTAAAAGAAAAAGTATGCTCTACTATATCGCCTTGTCTGAGGTCGCCAAAATCATATTCTTTCTCATGGAAAGATAATATAGGGAAATTATCATTGCTGATATTAGCTGTATTAGTTTGAGCAAAACCCAGTACGCCGTAGCATACACAAATCAATAATAGTAGGTACTTCTTCATAGTTAATAATTATTTAACATTCATATTATCAGTTTACAAATATAATAATAATGACTTACAAATTCAATACCTAAAACAATATTGCTAAAAGTAGATGCTAAATTCTACTCTGCGATTTTGTTGCTTTCCCTGCTCGGAGGCGTTAGTTGCTTTGGCTTTGGTTTCGCCCAAACCCAAAGCAGTAATGGTATTTTTACATTGCTTCTTGACTAAGTACTGTTTTACGGCTTCGGCTCTCCTCTTAGATAAGTCTAAATTAAAGGCATCGTTTCCATCGCTATCTGTATGTCCTTCAATAGTTAATTTCATAGCGGGATTTTTTTGCAGAAAAATGGCTAATCTATCCAAATCAAAATAAGACTCTGGACGGATAGTCGCTTTATTGTAATCAAAATGCAAAGTTGGCAACGTAAACGGCGAATTGTTGGGCTTATTTCTATCTACTGCTCCTACGATAATATTCGTTTCAACATGAGTATTTCCCCAATTTTCTGCTGTTAAGTCTATCTCCACTGAACTTCCAAAAAACTGCTCACTATCCGCATAATAGATATATTTTCTACCTCCTTTTAGAAGAAGGGAAAATTCTCCATCTTCTTTGGACTGTACTGTGCCACTATTCTGTGGATTTCTTACCTCCTCCCATTTGATTACAGACTTAACTATTTGCCTATCTACACTTAGTAATTTGCCTTTGATGAATTTTACGGGTTCTGGGCGTACTCGTTCTGGCACGGTAATTTCATAAATGTCAGACTGACCAAAATTGTCGACGGGCTGAGTAGTAGCTATAAGGGCTGTCGCTCCGCTGGCAGTAATATAAAAACTGTCATTGAAGGGCGTATTTATTGCTTTTCCAAGATTCACAGGCTCGCTCCACTGTGTCCAAGAGTTTTCATCTAAACGCTTAGACATGAAAATATCATACCCTCCCAAACCATAATGTCCATCAGAGCAGAAGTATAAGGTCTTTCCGTCAGGATGTAGGTATGGATTCATCTCTGCAAAAGGCGTATTGATAGTTTGACCTATATTGATAGGTTCAGACCAGCCATTTTCTTTTTTCTCACATACATAGATATCTATATTGAACTCTCCAGAGCCGTGATAATACAGAAAATCAGGGTGATAATTGGGTAGGTACTCCCATGCCCCTCCTTTTCTATCCGAACTAAAAAACACGGCTTTGCCGTCAGCAGTCATAGAAAAACCTGCCTCGTAGTGAGGAGAGTTGATAGGTTCTGGCAGCACTTGTATTTTATCCCAGAGAATTTGCCCGTTGCTCATTCCCTTTTTTTCAACAAAATACAAGTCCCCTTTGCCCAAAAACTTTTCCTTGGTATAAAAGAACTCCGGAACTTCAATGTAATTTCCATAAATAAAAAGTGTATTGCCCTCACTGCTCAAATTTAAGGGAACTTCATGCGTTTTGGTATTGACCTTTGGACTGAGAGGGAAGGCGGCTTGCCACCTTCCATTCTGATATTCAGCAACGTAAATATCTTCGCCTGTATTTGCCCCTTTTCTTGCGAAGTACAAAGTGCTTCCGTCCAAACTCAACACGGGGCAGTATTCCTTTGCTTTTGAGTTTACTCCTGCTCCCAAATTCACTAATTTTCTATTTTCTTCTTTGTCAGAGAGTAAAGCTATCATTTTATCAAAATCAAATTTGCTATTTACCACAAAAGAGTGATTGGGAAACTGCTTGGACAAGTCTAAGTCTGCAAACAAAGGCTTGTATTGCTTAAAAACAGAGATGGCGCCTTCCCAGTCTTTACGCTGAATATATCGGTGTGCTATTTTCTGCACTGCAATAAGTGCAATATCTTGGGGGGCAAAGGTGCGAATAAAGTCCTCGTACAATTGGGCTTTGCTTTCTCTGAATCCTGAATAGTGCAAGTTTAATTCGCAAAGTAGTTGATTGATACTGATTTGATATTTTTTAGCTAAGGATTGTAACTTGAAAAAATTAGGGTGTGAAAAATAGTTTTTAGCATTAAAACCAAACTCTGCTCCGTAGAAACTGGGTAAGACGTGTTTTAACTCCAAAGAGTCAAAATCGGTGATGACCAAGTGGCAAAATTTTTCGTATGTATCTCCGCTTCTATCTCCGAACTGTCTTAGAGAAAGCAAGTTGATATAATCTCTGAGCATTTCTCTTTGATATTCTTTGACATTTTTCAAGTACGGAGAGTTTGGATAGTCTTTGGTAAAATCAGCACACTGTTGCAGGAGGATTTCCCTCAAGGCAATAATTGTGTCTGTTTCTGTGTATCGGTTGTAAATATTTGATTCATAAAGTTTTTGATACGATAGACGATAAGGCGCATTGGTTAGAAGATTGAAGGCTTCTTGTGGGATTTTGCTTTTCTGCTGAGTCTGTATAGCATCAGTTGTCAAGTTAAGCATTTTTTTTATCTTATCTTTTTCGCTATCAGGTAGTTGTTTGAAAAGTTCAGCACCTTTGCTTGCATGGAAATATGCTTTGCGAAGGAGGGTAAAATAAGGTTCAAAATTCAAATATTTGACTTGATATTGCTGCTTTTGCTTTAAAATCTGTTCCTGTTCATAGTAAACATAGCTCATACCTAAGTGAGCTGTCAGGTTATTGCTATCGTCGGCTAATAGCTGTTTAAAAATATTTTCAGCAGTAGCATAGTCTTTCTGAAATAAGGCATTCAGTCCTTGTTTCTCGATATTCTGCTGGGCGTAGGTCTTGTTATTGTAAAATACCGACAAAGCGATAAGCCCGATAACTTTTATCAACCAACTGACATCATTAGTTACCTGCATGAGAAATTCACTAATTTAGATTTAATTTTTCCTTCAATATTGGCTAAAAGTAGATATATCTTTGCAAAATTCAAACTTTTAGAAAGTGGAAAAGATTTACGAATAGATTTTTTCTTATTTCAATTAATCCTTGTTAAATTTACGCAAACGATTGTTTACAATGTTTATTTTTATTTTCTTAAACGATAAAAATGTGTAAATATGGAAAATTCAAGGAGAGATTTTATCAAAAAAAGCAGTGTGCTTACCGCAGGTTTTGCTATGGCGATGAGTGCCAAGAGTTATGCCAGCATTTTGGGAGCAAATGATAGAATTAGAGTAGGGATTGTAGGGTTCTCTGACCGAGTGCGTCAGTCTTTGATTCCTTCATTTCTGAATCATCATAAGGAATTAAACTTTGAGATAGTGGCTTTATCCGATATTTGGAACAGACGAAGAGAGGAGGGCGCAGCCTTTATTACAGAAAAAACAGGGAAGAAGGATATTTTTAAAGCGAGAAATAATGATGAGTTGTATGAAAAGGGACAGTTTGATGCGGTGATGATAGGAACGGCAGATTTCCAACATGCTTTGCATTGCATAGAAGCCGTAGAAGCAGGGAAAGATGCTTACGTAGAAAAGCCTTTTGCAGAAACTATGGAAGACAACCGAAGAGCTTATAAGGCAGTGCGCCAGTCTAAAAAAATAGTACAAATTGGGACGCAACGCCGTAGCGGAAGCAATTATCAAAAAGCATACGAATTTATTACCTCAGGCAAGTTTGGAGATATTACGATGGTGGAGATGTGTTGGAACGTCAATCAGCCGGGACGCTGGCGAAGACCACAATTAGTCAAAGAAATCCGCCCAGAGGACACCGACTGGCAACGCTTCCTGCTGAACCGCCCTCAGGTAGAGTGGGACCCTCGCAAATACTTAGAATACAGGCTTTTCTATCCTTATTCTTCAGGTATTCCAAGCCAATGGATGTGCCATCAAATAGATACTGTACATTGGTTTAGTGGATACGAGTTTCCAAGAAGCGTAGTAGCCAATGGAGGAGTGTACATGTGGAAAGACGGCAGAGTCAATGCAGATACCCTCACGGCTGTATTTGACTACGGTCCTAAAAACGACCTTTCCAAAGGATTTCAAGTACTCTATACTTCCCGTATGCACAATGAGGCAGGAGGAACTAAAGAGTTGTACTTCTCTAATGGAGGAATGATTAACTTGGACACTAATAAAGTTACATCAGAAGGAGGACTAAAAGCACATTATGCTAAAGAAATGGGTATGGAAGCCAATCTACTGCCAGAGATGTCCTTAGCCTCAGAAGATGAAAAAGTAGCTACAGGAGCAAATACGGGAGGCGATCCACTTACCTCTGCCCATATGAGGAATTGGATGGAGTGTGTCAGAAGCCGAAAAGAACCCAATGCCAACGTAAGAGCAGGCTATTGCCATTCTGTTGCAACTATTATGACCACTATGGCACTGCATACAGGCAAGCGAGTTACTTTTGATGATACTTTACAAGATATTGTAGTAAGCTAAGGGAGAAACGGCTTTTTTTAATCTAACTTGTAATATCTACAAGTCTTACTCCCTTAACAAGGTATATTTTTATGCTGTTGTAATTATTTACCACAAGCACACAAATAACACAAATTTGACAACTTTTCTTGTAGTTTATATCTTTATTCATACTTAACCTTATAAAGTTTTAAAAACTTTATAAGGTTAGATTATTGATTGATAATGGCTTATAAAATTTTTCTCAAAAAAATCAATTTGATATGAGTATAGTTCTCAAAAAACTTATATGACGTGCAACTCAGATTAAATAATAAAAATTATATCTTTGTGTGATTTTTTTATTACGCCAAGAAAGCAGAATTTAAGTAGCCAATAATGCTAAACAGGAGATTACTTCGAATTAAGGCAATGCAACATCTGTATGCCTACAAGCAATGTCAAAAGTCCAATTTTCAACTCGCACTTGACCAAATAGAGGCTTATTTTCAGCCTGATTTGAACTCTATGGAAGTACAAGACAAAAACTTACTTAATAGCCAAAAAGAAATTGCTCAAAAGATTTTTGTCGGTAGCTATCTTACGCCTCATTTAAGCCAAACTGAGGGAGCAGTAGAACCCAAAGTAAAAGAAAGCATTGAAAAAGCATTGAATTTTTACCAGCAACAGAATAAAAAAGACGCAGAACGTCTTAAAAAAGAAGTGCTGGACAGTGTAGATTTATTATATGACCGCTATCTGCTACTGCTCAAATTGTTGGTAGAACTGTCGGATTTTGTGCAGGTAGAATATGCAGAGGCAAAGAAAAAAGTTTATACCAAGAAAATAATTTTTGAGCATGAACTCAAATTTTTACATAACAAGATGCTGATGCCTTTGAAAAAGGATACTCATTTTAAAGAAGAATTAAATAAACGCAAACTGAAATGGAATCAAGAACTTATCCGACAGTGGTATAAACTGCTCATCAAAGATGAAACCTACCTTGCCTATCTCCAACTTCCAAATGCTGATTTCCAACAAGATAGTGATATAGTCAATTATATTTTCAAAGAGTTTATTCTCAAAAACGATGTTATCCAATCTTACTTTGAGAGCGAAGATATCAACTGGGTAGAAAACCGCGCCATTTTGAGGGGAATAGTAGTGAAAACTTTGAAAACCATTACCGAAGAGAGCCAAAGCGTTTCACTTCTTGAGCTTTCGCCTAATTGGGAAGACGACAGGGATTTTTTCAAAGAATTATTTTACTACACTATTAAGCATGGAGAAGAACACGAATCAAAGATTGCAGAAAAAGTAGAGAACTGGGACGTAGATAGAATTACTGCCATAGACCGAGTATTGTTAGAAATGGCTCTTTGTGAAATGATTTGCTTTCCGAGTATTCCCGTCAAAGTAACTATCAATGAGTACATAGAGCTTTCTAAGATTTATAGCACTCCCCAAAGCAATATTTTTATTAATGGTGTATTAGATAGTATTTCTCAAGAATACCTCAAAGAAGGGAAAATTAAGAAAAGTGCAAGGGGATTGTTAGACAACAAATAGTGGCTATCATTGAACTTTTAAACGATTTATTTTGTAATAAAATATAAATTACTTTTGACTACTTAAAACAACCCAAGATAAAACTATGAAAAAAGGAGGAAGCATATTATTAGGTTTTCTATTTGGCATTGCCACAGGGGTAACTGTAGGAATGTTGTATGCTCCAGAAAAAGGAACGCATACACGTAACCGCCTAAGCTATCGCTTGGATAGATACAGAAATATATTAGCTAATTTGATAGACCAACTTATAGAAGAAAAGGAAAAAATGGTCAGTGCGGCAAAGGTAGAGGAGCAAAGACGCAAAAGCGAAATGAAAGAAAAAGCAGAAAAACTGATGACAGAAATAGATGACCTAAGCAATAAAATCAAAACCAGAGTCAATTAAATTGTGTTTGATTATTTCTAATATTCTAAAAACAATCAAAAAATCAATTCAGATGAAACCAATATTTACGTTTTTTGTCTTAGGCTTGTTGGGGCTGCTTGTTGCTTGTGATTCTAAGCAGTCTGCTTCTACTGATGAAACAGAGAGCAATACTCCTCCTGCTGCTACCATAGCAAACATAAACAACCCGACAACAGATGCTTCATCAACTATTTCTGATAAGACTACTGCCGAGGCAGGGGTTGCTAAGATAGAGTTTGATAAAGTACAGCATGACTTTGGTACTATCAAAGAAGGTGAGGTAGTAAAGCACAAATTTACCTTTAAGAATGTAGGGAATGTCCCATTGGTAATTAGTGATGTAAAGCCTACTTGTGGTTGTACTACTACCAACTTTACCAAAACTCCTGTTATGCCTAATGGGCAAGGAGAAATAGAGTTGCAGTTTGATAGCTCAGGCAAGGTAGGTCCCCAGCACAAACCAGTAACCGTTTTAGCCAACGTAGAAGGTGGACAAACCCAGTTGGTACTTACAGCTACGGTAGAAGCAAAGCCCACCATTGCAGGACCTTACAGAAATCAATAAGCCCTACAACCAAACCAATAAAAAAAGCTGTAAGTTGAATGCTTTTTACAGCTTTTTTTAAAAACATTAACTTTTAAACTTATCCGGCTATTTGCTTTTACTGTGGCTTGCGTGCCTTACAAAAGGAAGGGGAATTAAAATGATATTATACTTAAAACAAAATGTTTTGCAAACCCAAGCTAATCTGACCTATTACGTAGCATTACATCTTTGAGGCTACTATTTTATTTATTTATAAAACCAAAAGCATCCATCATTTTATGAAAAATATCTGTATTTTCATAAATTCCTGAGAACTTATCTGCTTGACAACCGTAAGCATACACAGGTACTATGACGCCCGTATGCCCTCCTGTTGAAAATGCACCTTCTACTTTTCCTTCTTTGATGTTGCCTCCTACCAAGGTAAGTCCTCCTGTTTCATGGTCAGCTGTAATGATGACTAAAGTTTCTCCATCTTTAGCCGCAAACTCCAGTACTTCTCCTATGACCTTGTCAAAATCTATGGTTTCTTGGACTACATAGTTAAGATTATTATCGTGTCCGCCCCAGTCTATTTGTGAGCCTTCTACCATAAGGAAAAACCCTTTTTTATTTTGACTAAGGATATTTAAGGCAGTTTTAGTAGATTGCACTAACATCTCCCCTCTCCCTTCTGACATCTTAGGGTTTTGTTCTTGGGCTGTAAAACCTGCAAGTTTGCCTTGCTTTACCTTAGCAATTTCATTCACATTATCAAGTACTTGGTAGCCTTTTGCCGCAAGTTCGGGGAGTAGATTGCGTCCGTTAGCACTACGCTCAAAAAACTTTTTCCCTCCCCCGATAAATACGTCAATATCTGTATTGAGAAAATCAGCAGCAATTTCTTCTTCCATTTTTCTACTTTTCTGATGAGCAATAAAACAAGCAGGGGTAGCATGAGTAATCGAGCTGGTAGCTACCATACCCGTGGCAAGACCATTTTCCTCTGCTATTTCTAAAATAGTTTTGAGTGCTTTCCCATCAGCATCTACACCAATAGCCCCATTATAAGTCTTTTCCCCACAGGCAAAGGCAGTAGCCCCTGCCGCCGAATCAGTAATATAAGCGTTGGAAGCATAGGTTTTTATTAATCCAATATGACTACAATTTTCTATGTTCAGCTTTCCTTTGTTTGCTGTCATAGCTGCGTATATCTGGGCAAGCCCCATGCCGTCACCTATAAGTAAAATAATATTTTTAGGCTTTGCACTTGGATTTTTGGCAGGAGGAATATTTTTGATTGGATAACTTTCTATTGGCGATGCCCATTGCCTTTTTAAGGGGTTCTGGTTCTGCTCCACCAAATTAGGTGTAAAAGGGGTATCAGGAAGACTTTTTGCCTTTTTTTCAGTAGGGTTACAAGCCAAGCTAAGAATAATTAATAAAAAAAATATAGTAGCCGTTTTCATGAGTAAAATAATATTGTTTTTACAAATTTAGTAAGTGTTTTAGAACCACATGTTAAAATAGAGTAAATTTTAATCCAGTAAAGCTACTTTTTTCCATAAAAGAAAAGCCTGCACTTGCTACAAGTACAGGCTTTAACTATTTTATATATAAATAATTGTTAGCTTTTAAAACTCAAATCCAGAAGAACGCCCTAAGTAGGTCATAGCACAACGGAAGCCAATATAAGAGGTTGCGGAATCTTGATGCTCAAAAGTTCTTGTACCTGTTTCTATCAAGAAGGCTACATCTTTCCAAGAACCACCTCTTATTAGTTTCAGTGGTTGATTGCCGTCGTAGTAAGTAGGGTTCAAATCCCATACCAGCGGTACGCTTGCAGGGTTAAAAGCATCTTCGCACCACTCTGCTACGTTACCTGCCATATCGTACAAGCCATAATCATTGGCATAATAAGAAGCTACAGGAGCAGTATATGAAAAACCGTCATCATAATAATTGCCTCTGCCCGGCTTGAAGTTAGCCAAAGCACACCCCTTTGCATTTCTTACATAAGGGCTACCCCAAGGATACTTTGCCATATCACGCCCACCTCTTGCGGCATATTCCCATTCAGCTTCCGAAGGTAAGCGGAAATTAGGCATAGGAAACTTCCCGTCATCTGTCCTTACCTGATTCATGTATTTGGTTCTCCATTCACAGAAAAGCATAGCTGCTTTCCAAGTAACCCCTACCACAGGATAATCATCATAAGCCGGGTGAGAGTAATAATACTGAGCCATAGGGTCGCCCATGTGGTGGGTAAAGTCATTAATCCATACTAAGGTATCAGGATATAACTCATCTATTATGCCCTGTTGGTCAACTATTTCAGGAAGCGCTGTATTTTTGTTGTATCTAATAGCAAAGATAGAGCTATCACCGCCAATAGGAAGGAAGTTGCTTACACCGTCAGAAGCACCATCGTTGCCTTGAATAAATTGTCTATATTCATTATTGGTAATTTCTGTATCGTCCATGTAGAAGCCGCTGATAGTAATTTGCTTATTCATAGCAATCTTAGAAGAAGCCACATCTTGGTCGGCTTGTCCCATGTGAAATGTGCCGGGAGGGATAGAAACCATACCATAAGGTAATTCTTGCTTCCAACCTTCGCGACCTAATACCCCAATAAGTTCGCCGTCTCCTTTTTTATTTTTTCCACCGAAAATACAGGCTTGTGAGAGTAGTGCTAATGTAAGAATCTGTAACAAAAAACTTGCTTTTCGCAGACTCCATAATTTCATTTGAATCATAGTGATGATGTTGTATGATTTCTTTTTGGATTTAAGTATTCTTATTAAATAAGTTTTATATGCTATATCGCTTATTCGTTGATTGCAAAATTGGTCAAAGGTAAACTAAAGCTTGGTAAATTTATTTGCAAAAAAATAAAGTTTTTTTCAGTTTTCCTAATTCATTGCAATTTGTATGCTATAAAAAGTTTCAATGATGTAACATTTGAATTATTTTTTCATCTTACAAAAATAAAACCAAAAATAAGGTTTAGAGTCAAACTTATATAATTTTTTACCCCAGCAGTTTAGCTTTCATAATTCCTTCAGCATAAACATATCTTTATGCCTTATGCCAGACGCTGTTTGCTGGAGTGTACAGCACTCATAAGTAGGGTCATGCTCAAAAAAAAGTATCCAGTCCTCTACCAATGCTTTTTTCAAAATTTCTTCTTTTTCTTGTAGGGTTTGAAGCGGTCTTACGTCATAAGCCATGACATAAGGCAGGGGAATATGTCCAAGAGAGGGGAATAAGTCTGCACAGTAAAGGATTTTACGCCCTTTATAAGAAATGAGAGGTAACATCATTTGTTCTGTATGCCCATTTACAAAAATAATTTCTATGTTTTCACTAAGTTTAGTATCTTCTATCCAAGCAAGTTGCCCGTGTTCTTGTATAGGAAGTAGGTTTTCTTTCAAAAAACTTGCTTTTTCTCTTGCATTGGGTTGGATAGCCCACTGCCAGTGCGCTTCGTTTGTCCAATAAGTAGCTCTGGGAAAAGTAGTAACCAATTTGTCGCCTTCGTAATGTACTCCTCCGCCACAGTGGTCAAAATGTAAATGTGTTAGAAAAGCATCTGTAACATCTGGATACTGAACACCTGCAGCTCTCAAAGATTTTTCCAAAGAATCCTCCCCGTGCAAGTAATAATAGCTAAAGAATTTTTCACTTTGCTTATTTCCTATACCATTATCTATGAGTATAATGCGATTACCGTCTTCTACTAATAGGCAACGCATTGCCCATGTACACATATTATTTTCATCAGGGGGATTAAGTTTGTGCCAAATAGACTTGGGAACTACGCCAAACATTGCGCCTCCGTCTAATTTAAAAAAACCTGTATTAATAACTTTTAACTGCATTGGACTAATTATAGCTTAAATTTTTTCCTTTATCACTGTTTTAAAAAAAGAGAAAATTATCATGGCTGAATAGAGCATGAAAGTCAAAATCAATACGATAAGCTAACAAAGTTGGAACTACATAGCTAAATTAGTAAAAATATCATTACCTAAAAGTTTATATGAAAAAACAATCTACAAATTGTGAAATGAAGTAATAAATTAAACTTTTTTTACTTTTTTTGCTTGGGAAAATCAATCATGGTACAATTTTTATCGGATATATAACCAGACTAAGTAATAAATACTACATGTTAAAAAATTGGTATAATCAGAAAAGATTTCATAATTTTATTTAATCATAAAGCATACTTACTAACAAATTATCCATAGCCCATTGAGAAAAAGATACTTATATAAATTCTTTTTTCATATCAAAGATACATTAAATAACACCATAAATTGTTCAATAAAATTATTGGAATACAGTGAAAAAGTATAGCATTATTTTATTCATCTTACTATTTGCCAGTGCATTTGTGCAAGAAACTGTCGCACAGACCTGTTCCACCCCACGCTGCCAAGACTCTTTGGCATTAGTCAATTTATATCATAGAACAAAAGGAGCGACTTGGACGGGGTTGGCTAATGTTCCTTGGAATCTCTCTCAACCCATGACTCAGTGGGGAGGAGTTACCCTTACAGGAGGCAGAGTTACCAGCCTCATTTTATCAGGCTTGAAATTAAATGGGTCTTTATCAGATTCTATTGGTAATTTGACAGAACTTACCGTGCTAAATTTGTCTAATAACTCCTTAACAGGTAAAGTCCCCAATGCCATTACAAAACTTACTAAATTAGTTACACTAAATCTTAGCAAAAATAAGTTTACTTCTCTACCCGACTTGACAAGTTTACCTAATTTAGGTTCGCTTATAGTGAATAATAATCAGTTAGGTTTTGGAAGTTTAGAGCCTCATATAGGTAAATTTTCTACATTTACTTATCTACCAGAAGGTACGGAAAAGGATACCTTGGGAACTTCGGTGAAGATAGGAAATAGCACTACAAGGGACAGTACTATTACCATAGATGAGGGAGATGCCTTTACTTACACTATTACCGTGAGTGGTTCCAATAATCTATATCAATGGTTTAGAAATGGTACACCACTAAGTTCTCCCTCGCCAGAGAGTAGATTAGAACTCCCTGATGCGACTAAAAGTACTCAGGAAGGAAGGTATTTATTGCAAATTACTAATACAAGGGTTCCCGGACTGACATTTTTCAGAAAACTTACCATCATTATCAATCCTTGTCGGATTGTAGGGAGTAGGATAGACAAAGACCAAAGTATATGTGAAGGAGAACCTTTCCCTGTTTTGCAGGGGACAGTTCCCACAGGACAAAAAGGACGAACGCTTACCTACCAATGGCAAAGAAGCATAGACCAAAGAAACTGGACAAATATTGGCATAGGGCAAAACCTCACCATAGGTTCGCTACCTGATACAGTAACTTATTTTAGAAGGATAGCACGCGACGGCAGATGTATTCCAGATACAAGTAATATAGTTGCTATCAAGTATTTTAGAAAAATTGCAAATAATGTTATAGGAAATGACCAAATTATTTGCTTAGGAGATACAGCCAGAGAACTCAGAAGTTTAAGAAAAGTAACGGGCGGAGATGGACAATATAATTATCAGTGGCAATATTCTACCAATAGACGGGAGTGGACTGATGCAGATGGTTCGGAAAATTTTAAGCCTTTTGATGTTTTTGTAACTACTTATTTCAGAAGAATAGTCAGCGACCAAACTTGTTTTACGGATACAAGTAAGATTGTTACAGTAAAAGTTTTACAGCCTTTTGGAGATAATATCATCGGTCGCGACCAAACGATTTGCCCTAATGGAAGAATAAGTTTTCTCGGAGATACGGTAGGTATCAGTCGGAAAGATACTATTAACTTTAAGTTTCAGTGGCAGGCTTCCTTAGACCAAAAAACTTGGATAAGAGCCGACACTATCAACAAAGCAGATACTATGCTTAGGCTATATCCTGAGCGAATCATTACCCGACCTACTTATTTCCGCCGCATTGTTTATAATCAGTGCGGACGAGATACGAGTAATACTGTTTTGATAGATATTTTCCGACCTATTGCTAATAATAGAATCCAAGTAAATACACCATTGTATTGTGACGGAGATACTGCTAAAATAGAACTCACCGGTAACATTCCTATCGGCGGAGGCGAGCAGTACAGGTACATATGGCAAAGTTCTTTGGATAGGAGAAATTGGAACAATCGTGGGGACTCTTTGCGGCTTACTTTAGAGAGGGTTACAGATACTACCTATTTCCGCAGAATAGTCAGAAGTCTTTGCTACTCAGACACAAGTAATGTGGTAGTAGTTGCCAGAGCCTTTGATTTTGGAGAAAACAGAATTACCAGCCCAAGTCAGTTGAATTGTAATAACTTAGCCCCCGATTCCTTGATAGCTACTCGTCCACAAGGGAAAGGCTTCTTTGAATACATTTGGCAGACTTCTCCTGATTCTATTAACTGGGCAAGGGTGGATACGCTTGGTAACGGCATAGGCTATAGACCTCCTGCTAATATGCCTTTAGGAAAAATTTATGTGCGACGGGTAATAGATAATGGCTGTAAACTTAGTGTCAGTAATGTCATTAGCATTACTACTGTAGCCGCTATAGAAAATAATAGAATTTCTGGGAATCAATCAGTATGCGAAGGACAAGAAATTAGAGAACTTACAGGTACTATACCTCTGGGTGGCGGTGGAGGCTACCGGTATAGATGGCAAGTTTCCACTGACTCAGTCAATTGGGCTTTGGCAGATACGATGCAAAATTTTCAGCCACAAGGAATTGTAAGAACCTCCTATTACAGGAGAATCGTTACTGCCCGACAGTGCGGAATAGATACAAGTAATGTAGTAACAGTGCGCTTCGTTAGTAAGGTAAGAAACAATATCATTAGAGATAACCAAGAAATTTGCTTAGGGGCAAAGGCTGATAGTTTATCAGGCTCTTTACCTACGGGAGGAGATAGTACTTATACTTACATTTGGCAGCAAAGTCTTACTGACAGCACTTGGAAAACTGTTGCAAATACCCAAAATTATACTCCTGACTTATTACGAAGTACCAAATTCAGGAGAATTGTGCAGTCGGCTTGCTTCTCTGATACAAGTAATGTGGTCTTGATAGCTGTAAACGAACGACCTACCAATAATAGGATACTTGGAACAGGTTTGATAGTTTGTCGTGGAGTACAACCTGATACACTCAAAGGGACTACCCCTGTAGATAACGTTGGCGTTTTCCAATACCAATGGCAGGTTTCCAAAGACCGCAGGACTTGGGTAAATATTCCAAGAGCCGTAGGGAAAGACCTTGCACCGCCGATTCCAGACTCGACAAGCTATTATCGCCGTATAGCCAGCAACAAATGCTTCAGCGATACGAGTTTATCCGTGCCAATCCGCTTGCTGGAACTACCTAAAGTAGATGCAGGCAAAGATACCTCTGTTACTATTGGATTTGGGGTACGGCTATTGGCTACTGGAGCAAGTTCCTATATTTGGACACCTAAAGATGGTCTGGACAGGGACTCTACCGCCAGCCCCATTGCCAGTCCAAGAGTAACTACTCGCTACATAGTTACAGGTATAGATGCCGCAGGGTGTAGAAATGTAGATACGGTTTTAGTGAGAGTAATTAATGAAGCGGATATAGATGTAGTAGATGTAATTACACCCAATGGAGATGGACTAAATGATGTTTTATATGTTAAGAATATAGAGTTGTATCCTGAAAACACGATTATCATTTTTAATCGCTGGGGTAAGGAAATTTACCAAAAGAAAAACTACCAAAATGATTGGGATGGCACAATTAACGGCGCGCCATTACCAACAGGGGTATATTTCTATGTCATTAATTTTGGACTGACCAGCCGACCAAAGAAAGGCTCATTCTCTATCATTAATTGATGACTTTATTTTTTAAATTTGATGTATGTTTCCTGTCCCTAATAAAAAAATTAAAATAGGGGCAGGAAACTCAAAATAAAATATATATCGCATAGCCCTCAAAAGCAATACATACACATAGCCAAAGAATAAAGAACACCAAACATATATTTTAAGTGAATGAAGAAGATTTTTTTTATAGGAATGTTTCTCGTAATGAGCGGGAAAATATTTGCCCAGCAAATACCTCTTTACAGTCAATACTTTGCTAATCCTTTTATTTATAATCCTGCTTGGGCAGGTTTGGACAGATTCGGCTCTGTAAATATTACTCATCGCAATCAATGGGACGGTATTGAGGGAGCGCCAGTTACTAATCTTATCACTATTGATTTGCCTTTCTATGAGTCGCGTAGTGGTATTGGCATCAATGCTTATCAAGACAACATCGGTATCTTTAGGCAAAACAAGGTCATGTTTAGCTATGCTTACCACATATTTAACCTATATGAAAACTCCTCCTATTTTTCTTTTGGCTTATCTGGGGGATTTAACCAAGCCAGCGTAGATTTTAGCAGAGCCTACATTTTGCATCCAAGCGACCCCAAAATAGTCAATAACACAGGAAATTATATGTCTATGGAATTTGCTTTTGGCATGAATTATATTTTCAAAGATAAGTTCCAAATAGGGTTTTCTATTCCTCAGTTTTTAAACGGAGGCGTAAGAGCCATAGACGAAGCAGATAACAATTTGAAACTCCAACCGCACTACTTACTTACTGCCAAGTGTACCTTAAAAACTTATGATGAGATGCACCGCATAGAGCCTATGGTCATGGCGAGATATGTGCAAAATACCCCACTCCAATTAGATTTTGGTGTACAATATACTTATAACAATATTATTTGGGGCAACGCCGCCTACCGCTTTGATTATGGAGCAGTAGTAGGCTTCGGAGTGAGTTTCAACAATTTGCGATTTGGGTATGCTCGCGATTTTGCTACGGGCAACTTGCAAGGAGTAGCAGGAGGAACAAATGAACTGATGCTTGGTTATAAGTTTGGCTTCTTAAAAACAAAAGTGTATGGCGCACCCAAAGGACGCGCTAACACTAACCTCAAACGAAAGGTGGAACATCCTTCTTTACCAGGTCCGACTTACAGAAAACCACTTTACAAACGCAATACACCGAAGGTTAAACCTAAGAGGCGAAGGAATTAGTCAAAGGCAAAGCTTTTTAGAAGGCGGAGGTGGTTGTGGCGTATCATTGAAAATTAACATTTATAAGGTTTAAAACCTTATAAATGTTTGCAAGCCATTTTGTTTTGAGTATAAGAATTGACATCTATTGGCAAATCTACAGCCTGATACCTATGACCAATACATCATCTGTTTGTTCTTCTTCTCCCTTCCATTGCTCAAACTCTTCTTCTAATCGTTTGACTTGTAGGTCTGTAGGCATATAGCTAATAGCATGTAGGAAATTGCGAAAGCGTTTGCTCATATACTTCTCATTATGTCTTCCACCAAATTGGTCTTGAAAACCGTCAGAGAAAATATAAAACATACGCGTAGTATTCTCTACATAGTCGGAGTTTCCTTTTTTCCCAATACTATTTAAAGATAACTCATGTTTCTGGAAAATACGCTCGTTTTCTCTCTGGAAACCTCCAATAGGAAGTTTATCGCCACGAATAACTTGCATTTCATTTCCTTCTACATAATACAGCGGATTGCCCGCTCCTGCAAATTTCAGTATTTTATGTTGCTTATCTATAACACAGAGAGAGATTTCCATGCCGTCTCTGTTTTGCGTGGTTTCCTGCTTAAGTACGCTTCTTACTCCCTTATGTAAATGTTCAAGGATATGGTGAGGCTCATAAATACTTTCTGAAATTACAATTTCATGGAGTAGATTATGCCCTATCACACTCATAAATGCGCCGGGAACTCCGTGTCCTGTACAATCTACTGCCGCAATAAATATTTTGCCATCTTTTTCAATAAACCAATAAAAATCTCCACTTATAATATCTTTAGGTTTGAAAAATACAAAGCTATCTGGCAGATGTTTACTTATTTCTTCTTTCTCTGGAAGTAACACATTTTGTATGCGCTTTGCATAAGTGATACTTGCTAAAGTATCGAGACTCTTCTTTTCTATCAGTTTTTGTTTTTCTTTTAATTCTTCTAACATCGTCTGAATCCGACTATTTGCATTTTGGAGTTGTTCTGCCTGCATACGCATCTCTTCTTTTTGTTGTGCCAAATCTTCGTTTTTTATTGCTAATTCCTCATTAACGGCACGCATATTTTCTGCTTGCACCTGTATTTCCTCTTTTTGCTGCTCTAATGCAGTGGTTTTTTGCAAAATATCGTCCCTTTGTGCTTCTATCTCTTCCATTTGTTGCCTCATCTCTTCATTTTTCAGTGCGATATCATTATTAGCTTGTTTAAGGTTCTCGGCTTGTACAGCTATCTCCTCCATTTGTTGCTCTATTTCATGCTGTTTTTCCAAGATTTCGTTACGCTGTTGTTTGAGAGAAAATGCAGTTTGATTGAAAGTATCTGCTAAGACTCCAATTTCATCTTTATTTTTAATAGCAACTTTAATATCTAAGTTTCCTTTTCTTAATTCTTTGGTTGCCTCAACTAAGGCAAGTATTGGGTTTGAGATAGAATAAGCTATTACAAACGAAATAATTACAACAAATACAACGACAGTAACTACCGTAATCAAAGAACGCCAAGCAAAGGCATACACAGGAGCAAAGGCTTCTTGAGAATCTATTTCTGACAACAGCACCCAATTTACATCTTTGATGTTAAGGGGGGTGAAAGAACTTAACACCTCTACATCTCGATAATCTGTGATAATTTCTGTACCAGTCTGATTACCTATCGCTTTTACTGTTGCCTCTGTACGAATAGTTTGGAAGAGTACCGTTGTGTGATAAAACTTCATGAGTTCTATTTCCAGACTATCTTTATTTGATTTTTCTAACTGCTTAAAAAAAGATTCAGGAGACTCTATAATAAATCGAGAATTTGTTCTCATTTTATAATCGCTTCCCACAATATAGCTTTCTCCTGTTTCGCCCAAGCCCTCCTCTCTCCAAAATTTATTGCTTGTCATGACAGCATCCATTTTATCTATGGGAATTTGGAAAATCAAAGTACCTATTTTTCGCTCGCCATCAAAAATAGGTGTGGCTATGAAAGCGGCAGGAGCCAGATAAGAGGGTAAATATGTTTCAAAATCACACATTAAGGTCTGGTTTTTTACTCCTGTGTAGCGCATCTGCCTAAATAACTTGCCTATATTAGTATTGGCATGAAAATCTGAGAGTAGGCTTGTTGCAAAATCTACTTCTTTTGCAACCGTATAAAGGATATACCCCGTCTGGTCGTCTATTAGAAAAATATCATAATACCCATACGTGGTTAGAAAATTCGATATAGTTGTATGGTATTTCTCATGTACTTGATGATAAATATTAGGCTCAAAAATATGCTGATTATCAATCAAATAATGATATTGGAGATAAATACTGGTGGGGTTTTGAGGAATAATTTTCTCAGCTTGGAAAGTATCTCTATTATGATGTTCTATTCTGGCAAGTAGTTGGTTTTCGTAATAGCGGACAAGGTTTGATTTGTATTCTTGGGTGATAGATTCAGGCTTAATCTGATAAAAGACCTCTTTAAAATCTTTCATTGCCTGAATGACTACATTACTTTGGGCAAAAAAACTAATTTCTTGACGGATTTGTAAAAAATATTCCTCTATTTTCTTTTTTTTGATTTCTCTTACTGTCGTTAGTTGGTCGAAAGAACGATTGCGTAAGGTATTTGCAACATTGCGGTATTCTATATACATAGTTACTACAAGTGGCAAAATACCTACTAAAAGGAAATAGAATAATAACTTAAATTTAATTTTGTTAAACATACCTGCTTCGAGCAAAGGGACTGTAGAAGTAGTAGGAATTAAAATTATGCAAAAGGGGTAAATAAAACAAGAGCATAAATAAAATTCATAAAAAAATGCAATAAAGTTCCTTAAATTATAGTAGTTGTAATTTTTTTGCTCAAAGTCAAGTTTACTTTTTGGAGTTCAAAGATGCAAAACATCATATTTTGTTCGTGCAGGTATTTGTACTTTTGAAAAGTATCTCGATGTATATTGAGCCACTTACTATTTTCCATGCCGCAATTAACTTACCCTATTAGAGTCTTGCGACCACTAACAGGGTAACGAGTGCAATCCTCTAACAGTGGACACAGTCCCTGTTAAGCAGATAGGACAATTTTTATTCAGCATTACTCTATACTACCAGTGCTTATATTCCTAAACTCCAACCACTTCTATATTCACGCTTAACAAACTGATTAGCAGGCTCAAAGTTAGTAATTTTCATGTTTTTACCGTCCCATAGGAGTTTTCTGTCCCCAGAAATTTTCTTGCCGTCTTTTTCCCAAGTCAAAGCCAAGCTACGCAATGCTAAGTTACCCATCAATACCGTTTCGGTAAGCGGTCCGGCATAGTCAAAGTTAGAACTTGCAGGGGCTCCACCTTTACAAGCGGCAACCCAACTTGTTTGGTGTCCTCTATCGTTGCCCTCTATTCTTGGCAGAGATTTGAGTTTTTCTGCATTGAAATACGCCATTTCTGAGGTAGGAAGGAGGGTGGGATTGGCACCATAGCAACCGCACATGATTTTTCCTCTTTTCCCTTCAAAAATGACTCCTCCGTTCCAATCTCCCATCATCTCGTCGTCTTTGAGTTCTTCTGGTCTTGGTGGTTTGATGCCGCCATCGTACCAGTGCATTTTCACTGCGGGCATTCCTTCTCTTGCAGGGAATTCTAAGTGAATAGTAGAGGAAGGCGGACAGCTATCCGTTACATTTGCTGGTTTGAAGCCATTAGTCCAAACTCCTGTTACTGAGGCTTCTACACTGATAGGATAACCTAATTTTAAGGCTCTGAATACAGGGTCTATGATGTGGCAAGCCATATCACCTAATGCCCCGGTGCCAAAGTCCCACCAGCCTCTCCACCCAAAAGGAACATAAATTGGGTTATAATCTCTGAAATTAGCAGGACCTAACCACAATTCCCAGTCCAAGGTTTTAGGGACAGGGACTTTTTCAGTAGGGGTGGGCAGTCCTTGAGGCCAAATAGGTCGGTTAGTCCAAGCGTGTACGTTAGTAACATCTCCTATCACTCCTGCTTGTATCCACTCAGTCATCTGCCTTACGCCTTCGCCGGAGCTACCCTGATTGCCCATTTGTGTAACAATTTTATTCTTCCGAGCCATTTCTGTAAGCATACGCGCTTCGTAGATATTATGCGTCAAAGGTTTTTCTACATAGACGTGTTTTCCTAATTGCATTGCCGCCATGGCGATGACGGCGTGAGTATGGTCTGGAGTAGCGACCATGACAGCATCTATATTGTTTTTCTCTGCCTCCAGCATTTTGCGGAAGTCCTTATAGCGTTTGGCATGAGGGTAGTCTTTATAAGTTGCCTCTGCCCGTGCGTCGTCCACATCGCAAAGTGCTACAATATTTTCAGTGCCTCCATTATAAATTGCTTGCAAGACAGGTCTTCCCCTGCCACCTACGCCTACCCCTGCTACATTGAGTTTATCACTTGGAGGAATATAGCCTTTTCCTAAGACGTGGCGAGGTACAATACTAAATAATGCTACAGAAGCTCCTAATCCTGTAACAAACTGGCGACGAGACATGCCCTTTTCACTTTTTTTGTCCTTATTTACCATAATAGCTTAAATTTTGAAATAATTGTTGGGTTATAGTAATCATTATCTTTGCAATTAACTGTTTATCAATAGATTTTGATTAAAAATCTTTACTTTTCCGTGCAAGAATATTTACTGGATAAAACTTCACTTACAATGATAAAAAAAAAATTACAAACATCGGAGTGGAGGGCTTTTCTTTTTCTTCTTTTACTACAAATATCTCAGCCCTATGGGCTTTTATGCTCAAACGTATAAGATTTTTAAAACTTTTAACTTGACTATCAGTGATAGATGCTTTTATTTCACCAAAAAGTACTCTTTTATGTTAAACTCAAAATTTGATGTTACACCAGACCTTATAGTTTTTTTAAAAACTTTGCAGGTTTAAGCATAAAAACCTTACAATATAAGAAAACTCCTAAAAACTTCTACAAATTAGCAAGAAAGTACATAATTTTGTACGTTCTTTTGCTTTGTAATAATAACTTTTGCTAAAATAAGAAGAAAATGGACAACCTATTCAAACTGCGCATAAATAAGACCTTAGCGAGTACTGCACTTTTTGTAGCGACATTTGTTTTTCTATTTTCCCAAGTAGCCGCCCAATCCGACCAAGAACTAAAAAACTCCTATCAGTATGGAAAACAACTCATCTCGGAGGGAAAATTTAATTTGGCAAAAGATATTTTCTACAAACTCACCCAACCCCTGCCTAACAATATATATGAAAAACACGCCTACTACTTCTATGGATTGGCTCTTTACAAGACAGGGGACAAGAAAACAGCAAGAACTTATCTGCAAAAATTGGTGGAAAGCGCTCCTTCTTTCGCCCAAATAGACGAAGCCAAGTACTTACTCGGAGCAGTACTGTTGGAAGCAGGAGAAATAAAACAAGGTTTAGATTTACTTAACACTATCAAGCAAAGTACACTCAAAGAGGACATTAATGCACAAAAAAGATATTTTTTAGCTACCCTGCCTACCGAACAGCTTAAAAAACTCTACGAAACTACCCAAGATGAAGTTGTAGGCAGGCTACTTGCCCAAAAGTTAGCTAATGAGCGTATCACCACAGAGGATAAATTCTTACTTGAAAGCTTATTGGTCAAATACAATCTTAAAAATACTTCACTGATTCAAACTTATAAACCCTTAGAGCCACCTATTTTGAAACCTGCATACAAAGTCGCCTTATTTTTCCCTTTTTTCCTCAAAGAAACCTCTCCCAACAGCCCCAATAGACGTTATCAATTCGTGTACGATATGTATGAAGGAATGAAAATAGCCCAAGAACAATTAGAAAACGAAGGAATAAAAATCAAGCTTTTTACTTTTGATACTGAAAGAAACGATAATGTCATTGCTCAATTAATACAAAAACAAGCTAATAGCGAAATAGATTTAATCATGGGACCTATTTATCCCAATAATTTCAAAAGTTTACTTCCCTTAGCAGAAACAAAAAAAATCAATATTGTCAATCCTTTTGCCAACGATATAGGCATTTATCAATCCAATCCATACATATTTTTTGCAGAATCTTCCTATCAAACGCAAGGGAAAAAAACAGCAGAGTTTGCTGTACAGAACTTTACAGGGAAAAAAGCATACGTATATTATGGACGCAATATAGAAGACTCTTTGAGTGCTTTTGCTCATAAAGAAACCTTAGAAAAGTCTGATTTTCAGGTATATCTAAGACCTATTGATAGTCGCACTATCTTTCAGCGTTTTACCAACGATATTACCAATCTCTCAAAAACAGACTCGGCACATATTTTTATTAGTACCAGCGAGGAGGCAGTAGCCCTCAACCTTATTAGTGCCACACAAGCTGCACGTAGGATATTACCTATCATTGCGCCCGAGGCATGGCTGAACTTTGAGCAGATTCCTTATGAAAAATATCAGCAAGCAGAAGTATATTTTTTCTCCTCTAATTATGTTCGTACTAATAGAGATGCTAAAAACTTCCAAAAGGAGTACATTGCGCGTTCCAATATGATGCCTTCCAAGTTTGCCTACTTAGGCTATGAAATGATGTACTATTTTGGTAAAATACTCTCTAAGTATGGTATTAATTTCCAAAATGCCATCAAACAAATCGATTATGAAAAAGGCAAAACGATGATAGGCTTTGATTTTAAAGACAGCAATGATAATCAGTGCGTTGCTATCACTAAGTTCAGAGAGGGAGTATTAGAAGTAGTGAATTTACCTTTGGTAAGCATAGAAAAATTAACAGACGGCACAACAGACTAAGACATGTACTTCAACTTATTCTGTTGGTATATTTTGTGCATAATTCGCCAATGATGCAAAATATCTTTATAAGCTCGAATAAGAGGATAGCTTGCATCGTAGATATGAGCAGGTTCAGCAGAAACACCATTTAACTCCATGATTTTGATATTATTGCCTGTGTAAAGGTCATCAAAGTTTTGTACTTTCAAATCAAACCTTCCATAGTAAAAACCCTCAATTGTATAGCTAATTTTATCAAAAACTTCGTGAATCTCTCCTTTGATGAGGTCATTGCGATTGATAAACTCTGTTCCTCTACAATGATTGCCAATAGGCTCTATGAGTACTTCTTGGTCTTTTTCTGGAACGGTTAGTAGTAGTTTAGGAATTTTTTTTCTTAACCTACTAAGTTGGAATCTTGCTCTGACATTATTTTTTAGAAGAGCATAAACAGTAGATTCTCCATCACCTTGTACAGTTAAAAACTTCTTCATCGTAATGGAGGTAACTCTGCCTGTTTTTTCATCAGGTAAGCGATAATACATTACTCCTAACTCTATGGGATAGTCTATGTATTCCTGAACAATAAGGTCTTCCTTATACTCATTCAAGTAAGAAATAAGTTCCAATAAGTTATCTATTTTCTCTACTTTATTGCCTCGCTCTCCTACATTGGGCTTAGCGATAATAGGAAAATGCATTTTATTTTTTGCCAAATAAGCAAGCACAATGTCCTCATTGATGAGTTGCTCAGATTTGAAAAATAAGGTCTTAGGCTTATATTCAACAGGAATTTTGTTAAGAATATCTATCTTGGATTCTCCTATTAATCCGCCTGTTTCTATGCTTGGATTGACTAAGGAAAAAAACTTGAAAGAACGTTCTTTCAAAGCAAGTCGCAGAAAATAAGGCAACACAGGCAGATAAAATACCCACCAAGACCAATACTCAAATCTGAACAGCTTTATCAAAAAAAGTGGAGTACGAATTTTCACGAGGGTTCAATCTTTAATTTTTCACTACGATACTGTATAGTAGCATAAGCCACTCCAAAGTTTGTATCTAAATGAATATCAGGAAAATGATGCATCATAGCCATTTTTACTATGGCTAAGTGATGAATAGCGTGTTCTAAGTTATAAGCCAATTCCCGATAAAAAGTAGTAGGGACATGCTGCGTATCTCCTTTTTCATTGAGGCTAAAACAAAGCAGCATTTCTTTATTTTGATTAGCCTGCTCTAAAAGGGTAACTAACTGCTCAATTTGCTGCTTTGCATAATTTTTATCCGTTTCTATTAGGTGGTTTCTGGAACGAGCATCGTAGTTTACTACTATCTGATTGCTAAAATAGCTTTGGAGTAGGTGCTGATAAAACTCTATGATGTGCCTTAGATGCTTGCCTATGGTATTCCCCGAAAGAATAGAAAGATGAGCCGAGAACTGATAGTCTTCAATAAAGCTCATAAAACCAGACAGTTGAGAAAGTATTTCTTTATTTGATTGCAGTAAAGTCGTCATGAATTATCTCTGATTAAATGTTATACTTAATAAAAATTGATTTTAGTCTTAGAGATAAGAAAACATCTCTTTCCAAAATTTGACACTTTGAGAAAGTTGAAAGGTCGCCCCCCTCCTACTCTACTTTCTACTCAATGGTTAGTACTATTTTGACTGTTACTTTATCTCCCAATATCCAACTACTCCCTCCTACACCAAAATCAAGGCGATTAATGATAAACTCGGTGCTTAGTTTTACAAACTCCCCTACTTGAGCGTACATGAAAGGAAATTTGATTTCTTTAACTACTCCCTTTAAATAAAGGTCAAATACGCCTTCATAAATATCTCCTCTTAACCTACTAATTTTTTTTGACTTCATGATAATTTTTGGAAATCTTGCCACATCAAAATACTCAGGTTTTCTCAGGTGATTATCTCGGCTTTCTATGCCTGTGTTTATAGATTTGGCATCTATGCTTGCTTCTAAGTTCGCACTCTCAATATTGGCTTTCTCCAAAGAAATATTGATAGCTTCTACCGCTCCGAATGTACCGTCAACGGTAAACCCTGCGTTCTTAATTTTAAAAGTTACAGATGAACTTCTGACCTGCCACTGTTTCTGAGCGAGCAATTGATTTTCAAAAATATAAGGAAAAAAAAGAATGAAAATTATTAAAGTATGGTGAGTATGCAACTTCATTGTTTTACGTATTTAAAAAAAATTAGTTTACCTGTATGGTGAAAAACTAACGCCCATCATAAAAAGCAAAATTTTTGCCCTGAATCTATCATTGTCAAAAACAAGTTTGCGAGAAGTGGTGTATTCACTAAAAGCAAAGGTGAAGCCACCTCTAATAGCCCAATGAGGACGGAACCAGTAGCGAAGGTAAAGCTCCGAGTTTAAGCTACCTATATCATTATCACTTGTCAGTAATAAATTCAGAGTAGTAGGTTTAGCAGTTTCTTGCGAAGGATTGCGTCCTTGGCTACGAGCAACAAAAGCCCCTTTCTGCTCCCCTCCAAAGCTAAAGCCTAACGCATCAATATTAAAACCTACCTCCCATTTTGGGGAGAAAGCATACTGAAGATTAATACTGATATTCAATGAATTCACTTGGATTTTATCTAAGGTTAAGGTGTCTAAGTTTGCTTCAATAGTTTCTTGGAATATTACCCCAAGTCCTGTGTTGCCTGTGGTAAATTTAGCAGGGGCAGTAATATGCGCTACTTTGCTTCCAAAAAGTGAAGTTAGTCGTACCCCATACCCTATTTGAAACCTTCCCCTTTTCCCTATTTTATGGAAATGCGACCATGAGGGAGCGATAGAAAGCCCTTGCCCTATACTAACTGCTATATCATAATAATTGTTATATTTGAATCCCTTAGTAGTATCTTTATCCTGCGCCAAGAGGGAATAAGCAAGCAAAGAAAGCAGGCATAAAACTGAAAAACTTTTCATTCATGTAATGATTTTTTCTCAAAATTAATACCTGTGGAAAGATAAAAATGTCAGAAAGATGACAATATAGAGAAGGAAATACCAAGTAAAGTAACCACCTTACTTGGTATTCAACGTTACTTTGGGCGTGCTACTGCTAAGATTTCTTTTACCCAAAACTCTCCTTCTTTTTTCAAGAGGTAGCGTTGCTCTTGATTTACTTTGCGGAGGTTAAGGCTTTGCACTTCGTAAATCAGGGAATCAGGCTTCATCATAGCAGGTGTAACGCTTACTTCGTAGTCAAAAACCAAACTATCTCCTTTATCTGTGATAGTATTGACCTTCATGAAAGCGCGCTTTTCGCTAAGTGGGTAGATGCTGTCTATTTCTATTTTTCCAAGCACAAAAGCAATGCGTTTATTGCTTATCAGGTCATCAAAATAGTAATGCAATGCTCCTTTTCTCAGGCTATTATCTACAAAGTGCTTATCGATAGTGCGCATGACTTTGTCCCTGACCTTAGCATCATTCCAATCTACCCTTTCTTTTTTGGCAGTGATTTCTGATTCTTGGGACTGCTTTTCTCCATCTGAGGAACAGGCAGAGATTAAAGTAGAAAAAATCAATAAGTGAATTATATTTTGTAAAAGTTTCATAAACAATTATTTAATACTAATTTTGAAATTTAGAGTGCAAATTTAGTTTCTATCGCATAAAAAATGCTTCATTCTTAAAATTTTTTACTTATTTGTAAAATACTTACTTTTTAAAAGACAGGGCTACGTTGCGATAATAATTCGCTTTCTCTACATTCCCCAATTGCGTATATGAGCTAATGAGATTATTTAGCACCTGCTCGCTTGGTGCCATTTGAAAAGCTTTCTCAAAGAACTCACTTGACTTTTGATAATCTCCTAACTGAAAATAAGCTACCCCTGTATTATTAATGCAGTCATAACTATTTGGCTGTACTCCACAAAATAAAGAAATATATTTTAGGGCTTCTTGTGTTTGGTTAAGTTGGAGCAAAGCAGCACTTAGGTATAGCCATACCATAGTTTTACCCTCTTGACTACTTATCTCTTTCTGTGCTTCTTTGAGGTAATCGGCTGCTTGTTTATATCTACCTGTCTTATAATAGCTCATTCCTATCTGCTTATATAAATCGCTTAGAGAAGGAAAAAAATAAATGACAGAAACAGGGCTGGTGTACAACTCTTCCCACCTTTTAATAGTTAATTCATTATCAAATTCTCCTGTCATGTCACGAACAGAGGGTTTTATCCTCTTGAATAAATCAATTGCTCGTTGGAAGTAGTAGTGAGCGCTCCGTTCATCTCCATTTAACAAATGTAAGAAGCCGTGTTTCTCCCATGCTACTATATTCTCAGGCATTACTTCGTTTGTTTTTTGATGGTGATATAGTGCTTTTTGTAGAAGTTGCTTGTCACCGGGATGTTTCAAAACCTCAGAATAATACCAACTTGCTAAAGTCTTATTAATGAGAAAGCTATTCGGCGAATACTTTGCGTCTGTTTCATACAAAATTAGACCGTTTTTCCATTCCTGATGACGAGAGTACGTTTTCAGCCCATAAAGACAAAGCACAAAAACAAAAGATAAAAACCCAATATTTGCAAATTTGTATGTTTTTTGATTAGTAAAATTAGAAAGCCGATAAAAAACTCCTCCTAAGGCTATACAATAGCCCCAAGAGGCTGTAAATATTAACCTTTCTCCCATAGCCTCTGCAAAAGGAATAACCAAGTGAGAAAATAGAAAAAGCCCTCCTAAATAACAAAGTATGCCATAAGCTATTATATCCTGTTTTTTAAAGTTGCGATACACATAGTATAACAAGCCTACATAAGCCAATAATGAAAAAATAGAACGCCAGTCCCATACAGGAATAATGGGAATATCATTGTAAAAATAGCAACATGTGAGATTGTAGGGTAACACCAACAACTGCAAGTACTTTCCTAAAATGTAAAACTTCGTTCCTATGGAATACCAAAAATTGTTAATCAAAAACATAGGGTTGTTTAGGTAACCAGGCACAAAGAAGGGCTTGGTTTCATTGCTTAGTACCCAATAGCGCATAGCAAGGAATATAAAAAAAACTACCACAAATCCTAATGAGTATTTACCTATCTGCTTCCAGGAGTATCTGTAAAAGTAATACATCGTTAAAGGCATAATTCCCAGAAAGCAGACGCTTGTTTCCTTAGAAAGCAAAGAAAGCATATAAAAGAACAAAGCCAGTATATAAAAATGAGGTTTAGCATTGGATAGATGAACAAGCAAACAGTACAAACTTACGATAGCAAATAAAAGACAAAGCAGTTCATCTCTACTTTTCAGATTGCTTACTATTTCTGTATGAATAGGGTGCAAGGCAAATAACATGGAAATAAAAAATGTGAGCAGTGGATACTTAGATTCAAGCAACTTTTCCAGAGTAAGGTAGGTAAAAATACATAAGACGACATATAAACATAACTGCACTACGTGACTTGCCGCAGGGTCTGCCCCAAACAATTCATAATCTATGGCAAAGCTTGCTATCGTTACGGGACGGTAAGCATAAATTGCTTCTTTCCTGGGCGCACCTGCCCATAGAGTCGTTTGAAAAATTTTCCCTATACCTTCTATCCCAGACTGCACCAAAGCATTGGTTTGAATAGTAAAACTATCGTCGAGTACGTACTCATTTTGATAAACTTTACTATATGCTAATACACAACTAAAAACTATAATAAGGATTTGAGTACTTCTTTTTGTTAATTTCATCTTACTTCTTTTCCTTATCTATGATTGCTTGATATTTTTGCCCGTAGTAGTTCGCCATCAAAGTGTCTTTCTTGTCCCTATAGCATACTGCCAAGTTCCCTGTAATAATTTTATCATTAGGTTTGAGAGCATCTGCTTTTTTAAGATAAGCAATTGCCTCGTCTAATTTCCCTTGATACAGCTTTACTGTACCAAGATTCGTATATGCCTCAGCCAAAGTAGGATTCAAGGAAATTGCTTTCTCACAACTCTCAACTGCCTTATCAAATTCTAAATACCTAACATAATACATGGCATAATAAGAATGCCACTCCGCCTTCATCTCATCAGTAGTAGCCAAAGGTTCTGCCTTAGCAAATAGTTCTCTTGCCTTAGGAGCATCATAGATAAAGGCATTATTAAAAGCCATATCTAAGTAGTAGCGAAAAGTATTCGCTAAATCAGGCTGCATCTTTACAGCTATATCATAAGCCTTTATTGAATTTTCAAAATCATGGAGTTTATGAAGTACATGCGCTAACTGAAAAGTAGTAATAGCATCTGGACGGAGGAGATTTGCCTTGTCTAAATCTTCATGAGCTTTATCGTAATTTTTTTCTAAAAGATAAATATTGCCTCGTAGATAATAAGCCAATTCGTCATTAGGATATGCTTCAATTACATCTGTCAGCAAGTTCTTAGTACTTTGCCATGTTGCGGTTCTTTGGTAGGACAAGTAAGCTAATACCAAACAAGGAACAAGGACTAAAGCAAAGGAGGTCTTTGGGCTTGCCTGACTGAATAAAAGTTGATATATGGCTACTACTAACAAAGATAAGCCTATATAAGGAATGTAACTTTTATAAGTAACCCACATAAAATACCCGTCTGTCGGTACTATCAAAGCAGGCAGTATGTGCAATAAGAAAAACAGCAAGGCAAAAAGGGTATTCCTATGAACTAAAAGAGTTCTCCTACGAGTAAACAAAAATGCTATTAGACCGACACACAAAGCAACTATTGAAAATCCTATTAACAGTACAGATTTATCTAACACCAATGGATTAATAATACTCCAATCTGATGGGATAAAAAATTTACTCACATACACCCCCAAAGCGTACCCTCCTAACCATAGCTTTTGGAAAGTTGATGGAACGGTGTTAGTAAAATACGAAGGAGCAGTACTAATGCCTATAAATAGTCCTAATATCAACAACCCAATAAATGGTACCTTGTCTATATAGCTTGTTTTTTCCCACTTCCTACATTCAAAGTAATCCAATAAAAAAAATACCAATGGTGTAAGCCATGCCAAAGGCAGCAAGTAGGAAGCCACAGCAAAGAAAAAAAGACTTATGCCGTAAAAAACCCATTTCCTATCTGCAAAACGAAGATACAGCAAGTAAAATAATAAAGACGACAAATAAAAGCAGTAAAAAAGTAGATTGCCTTGCCTCATAGTAGCAGATAATATATCAGCGTGTAGAGGGTGTATTCCCCAAAAAAGAGTTACTGCAAGCCCTATCCACGAATTGCGTAGCAGAGTAGAAATAAAAAAGTACACTACTAAAGTATTGGCTAAATGAAAGGCTAAATTTAGCCATGGAATAGTTGGTGCATTGCTTAGATTTCTTCCACCTACCCAATAGATAGTATCCCTTCCCAATGAAGGATAATAAGCTGTGGTAATCAAGATTAAAATGCCTATCAAAAAAATATAAGGGCTACGCCACATAGTGATATGTATAAATTGTTAAAAAAACTTCGCAAAATTAATGGTTTTTAGGCAAAGTCAAAGCACTTTGATGTTACATTTAACACTTTTTAAACGCACTTTCCCTTCATGTGCTCTTTTTTATTTGTAATTTTGCACGCTTTTTTGAAAGATTAACAAAAACCAACTTAATAAACCATGAAAAAGTATTATTCATTCCTAATTGTACTCGTAAGTGCTTGTGTATTATTCTCTTGTGGAGGCAGTAGTGATAGCGAACGTACCGACAAAAACACCGATGTGTATGGAGAAGCGGACAGTCTAAGCCATCACCAAGGTAGAGAAACCGATAACATTGCCCGTGCCGTAATTAACGGGAGGAAGGTAGAATTCAAATACATAGATGCCGCCTTGACCATAGAAAACGTCATTCCATTTACCCAAAGTGCTGACAATAGATTTACCAGCTTTGCTTTTGAACTTGGGTCTGACAAGAAGCTGAGAGAAAAAATAGGTATCATGCTTATCAATCACAACATAACCAAGGACAATATTCCCTATCAGATAATGCCCGGCAAGCAAGAAGGGAAGCAGGCAAAGTTAGAGCTAAATATTCAAAAATCAAGCATTTTTATTCCTTACAATAATATAGATAACTTTACTTGCGCTATTACGGCTTTTAGTGACGATGAGATAGAAGGCAATTTCTTTGGTGAGGTGCGCAACGCAGGAGGAAGGATTATCAAAGTAGAAGACGGATATTTCAAAGTCAAAATCAAGAAAGTAGAAATGAAATTGCAATAAGCAAACATTTTTTATTAGCTTGTGCTATGGTGGTGCAATTACAACAAGATACTTTCACTACCATAGCCATTGTTTAAGCTAAAAAAGTCCCTTTATATATTCAAACTCTTCCTCACTAAGTTCAAAAACTTCCCTTGCAATCAAACTTTCTAAACCTAAACGTAAGTCCGAGTAAAGCGGATGGATAATAGTAGGGGCGTTCTCTATGCCTATCTTTTTCCCTAAATCATTGAAAATACGTTCGTTTTGATTTGAAAGTATCGTAAAAGCCTGTAAGACAATTTGGCTTTTGAGTGCTTGCTTTTCTTTGCGATGTATCAACTTAGGAAAAGGCAAAAGGCTAACCTCTGACATTCCTACTTTTTGGATATAAAAATTAAGCGTAAAAGAATTGAACAGTGCAAGTAAAAATACCAAATCTTCTTGATTAACAGCTTCTTGTAATAGGTCTTTCTCATTTCTGCTGTATGAAAAATTGCTTAGATAAAGCAAATTACTTTCTGCAAATGTATTAGAGGGAAGTAAAGCCGCTACCATAGACCTATCCTGAGCAGTAGTAGGTAGCTTTATTACTAATCTTTCACTTTCGTAGTCGAGAAGAAAGCCTTTTTCATTAAAAATACCTATGATTTCATAGTTTTTTTGACTTAGGTGAAATCGCTTTTTTAGTCCACTGACCTCCTGAGAAAGTAGCTGGGTGTGCGCTTTTTCTCTGGGAATAAAATACTTAGGATTATTTTGATAGGTATAAGCCTCTATCATTCGCCCTTCGCAAAAGGGTAAGGTCTGTGCCTTTGGGGTGCGAAAAAAGAAATGTGCATCATTGGAAAGTTTAAACTCTTTTTTGAAAATATAGCCCACATCCTCCAAGGTAGGATTTTGTGCTTTTATCTTACTACATATCTGATAATCAATTGCTTGCTCAAATTTTATCAAATGAAAATCTAAAGGAGAAAATCCTCCGATGTGTTCATGCTTATAAGCAAAACTTTCTTTTGTAGGCAGAATAAAGCTAAAAGTTTGATTTTTTACTGGTTTTTTCTTTTGGATTTGCAGGAAACACCATGCTACCTTTTCTTGCTCAAAAAACTTCACTTGCACTAAGGTATTTTCCATCAATAAAAGTCGGCGAATCTCTTTATTCGCCTCGTGAAAAAGTAGTGGAGAGGGAATTACAAGAGTTAAAAGTCCATTATCATTCACTTGTGCCATATATTGGCTTATCAGTGCTTGGTGAGCTTTACTTTTCCATTTTTCCAAAGGAAGCATACAAGCTATAGCTGAATAGGACGAGGGAGGAGCAGAATCATTTCCCAACTTAGCCCATGCCTTTTTCTCCTCCTCTGGCATTGATTTTTTAAAGTAAAAAGCTGAAGGAGCGAGTCTGACAGCCACAAGGTAAAGGTTAAGTTTTAATATGTTGATATTTGCTTGTGCTTGATGGCTTTTTTCTGATGGATTATCTATAGGCAAAATAAATAGTTGATTGTAAATAATGCGAGCAATAAGTTTTCTCAAATCGTTTAGCCCTATTTCTTCTTTGAAATGAGCTAATTTTTTCCAATTTTCATCTTTGTCCAAAAGAGAGGTGCTTTCATCTAAGATTTTATCTATTTGATTTCCAATGCATTGATATTGTTTGATGATGAGTTTCAGTATTTTGGCAAGTACGATACCGCTTTCAAAAAATGGATGGCAGATGTTTATTTGTTGTACTTCCTCCCAAAGTTGTTTTGCCTTTTTAAGATTATTTTTACTTATGTTTTCTAAAATCTTATCTATCTGATTTTCAAATAAGTGGTCAATAATACTTTCACAAGCAAAATCATACACCTCTTCTGAGAAATCGTTGTTGCCCATAGCATACAGACTTTCAAAAGCCTTAGCTAAAGCATATTCATTGATTTTCAGATAGTTATAATCAGTAAGAGATTTTACTTTTTCGCTTGGCTGTATGCCTAATGCTTGCTCTATCCAATCCCTCTGAAAAACGCCAAGTACTTCATTGTCAAAAGCATAATAAGAAGTGATAAAATCGCTGATAGTTTGTAGAAAACGTCTAACTACTACCTCCTCGCCTAAGGTATCCCAAAGCTGAAGATTGGCGGAATACAAATTTTTCAAGAAGTGAGTCGGCACTAAATTGCAGTTTTCTAAGTGCTTAATAAAGATAAACTTTTGCGCTAACTGTGCTTGGTCTTCCTCTTGCAAAAATTTTTTAAAAGTTTTGTTTAACTGCTTGATAACATTAGCGCTTTCATAATCTTTCTGCCAAAGTTGTACTAAATCTGCCAAAGAATTTTTTTCTGTACTTAAAGAAATAAATTGACCAAAATCAAGCTGTTGGATAGCTTGAAACTCCTCTATCGCCTCTTTGTCAAAAATAAAAACTTTTCTAAAATTAGTTAGAACAACATATTCATTATCAGATAAATAACTGATAATACTTTTTTCGTAATTTTCTACGGCTAACTGGTCTGCTTTGAGCGCGATGGCTTCTCCTTTTTCACTTTTACTTACTTTAAAAAGAGATTTACCAATGAGCAAAACAGGCTGATAAACAGTTTCCTGAACAGCATTCTCTGCTATCCCACTTTTCAATCGTACTTCTTTCAAAGGCATTTTCCCAAAAAAATCCTCCGTTAGCCGTTTCAGTAAAATAGCTGTTGCATCATCAGGTTTTACGCCTACTTTTAGGCAAAGCAAGTATTGCTTCAAAGGTGTGTAGTGCAAAGCATCTATCCATTCATCTATTTCAGACAAACTGATTGATTCTGTATCATTTAACTTTTCTAAGTCGCTAAGAATGAGGTCTAACTTTTTCATACTTGCGAAGTTAGAAGTTGTGAGCGAAAACAGCAAAATGCAAGGTAAAAAAGCAACGCACAATAGATTTTAAAACTGTTTCAAATAAGTAATTTTTCCTATCAAGTGCTGACTTTGTTGTCTTTCTGTACTTTCATAGCCTCGCTGATTATAGACTAAATAAATAAACGAAAGCGGTTGGAACTCCCAAGCCAAGCGCATATTCCAAATTTCCCTGCTTTGAGAAGTATTGTATTGGTAAAAACCGATTAACTGCAAGCGGGGATGAATAGCGAGGCGGCTCTCTACTCCGACTAACTTGACCGATTCGTTTACTTTGTCTATGCCAAGCTCTCTAAATCTATTGCTATCATAGGTCAAGGTCAAGGAAAAATGAGGTATAGGTGAGGTGCGTACCCGTATTGAGAAATAATCTAAGCGTCCATCGTAATAACCACCGATTTCATAATTCAAGAGATAAGAAATTTTTTTAGAAGGGTCGCTAAGTGCTAAAGCAGTGTAACGCAAATAGTTGTATTCTCCCGCCGCAATATCAATCCCCAATGGACTAAAAGTTTCATCTAATCGCTGATAGGTAGGGGTAACAAATAAACCAAAAAAGCCTCCATTGTTCAGAGCCAGCCATATTGGATTGAAGTTTAATACCTTTTCTTGTAGCTTCCCCGTAGAAGTTTGGAAATAGGTTTCTGCAAAAAAGCCCGGTTCTAAGCCACGAATCCATTGGGGTTTCCAAGCAGGTCGCCAAACAGCATAACCGCCCGTGGAGTTAGAAATCACATCGTAGCGAGATACAAAGCCCATTTCAGGATTAAAACTCTTGGTGATGATGGTACTTGTACTCCACCCTACGAACTGGTTGCTATTATAGGAAAATTGAGCATAACCTGCAAAACCGCCTGTTCCGTAGTTACTTGACTGTGTGCCTATTGCCATAACATTTAAGGCAAGTTTTTGGCTCAGTCTGAAAAAGCCGTCTATCGCTCCTGTCCAGTTGGTATAACTTTTTGTTTTATTAGTTGCTTCTTTATTTTTTACAGTCATCATACCCCCTATACGGTCTTGTTTGCCAATATTGTGAGAGTAGCGAGCTACGCCAAAGTTTACTGCTCCTTCGGTTTCATTTCCTCTTTGCCGCATGAGCATACCTCCATAATTTCTTTTCAAAGACCGACTTACAATTCTTGCTCCTGCATCTAAGGGAATAGGATTGCCATTGTCGTCTAAGCCAATCCTACGGCTAAAAAAGGGCTGGATACGCATAGAACCTCCTACTAAATTGTCGTTAGGGGCTAAACCTGCCGCAAAAAGGCTGGCATTCTCCAAGAAAAACTGACGACGCTCAGGAAAAAAGACTGAAAAGCGAGTAATGTTATTTACCTGTCTATCTACATCTGCCTGAGCAAAATCCGTATTCAATGTCAAATCTAAGACTGTATTAGGATTGACTGCCCATTTTACCTCGCCCCCTACTTTAGTGCTTGCTTTTTCCTCATAGCCCACTTCATTACCCTTGTATTTATCTGCTACCCCAAGTATATACGGTTGTACACGCACGAATTATAGGCGTGTTTTTTACCTTGCAAAAGTAGAAGGAAATCTTGTATTTTTAAATTTTCCTAAAAAGTAAATTGTTAATGAAAAGTTAAATCTATTTTTGTACAACAAAGGAATGGCGCTTTGCATCCTTAGCTGTACAAAATCTCGTATTTTTGTAAAAAGTACACTCGAAAAAACACAGAGATATGAAGCCTATTTTACTCCTTTTACTATTGCCTATATTTTTTTGTTCTCTTGCTATTGCCCAACAAGAACGGCGATGCGGGTTTCCTGCTTCTCCAGAAGAGAAAACAAAATACAGCTACTTCTTTGATTATCAAGAGAAACTTAACCAAGAAATAGAAAAACGAAAAAGACAAGAATCCTCAGCCCGCACTGAAAATGAGGTTTTTGTGATTCCCGTCATCGTTCATGTAATTCATAACGGCGAACCTATTGGCATAGGAACGAATATCTCCGCCGCACAAATCCAAACTCAAATTGAGGTGTTGAATGAGGATTTTTCAAATACCAATCCTTATAAAAGCCGTACCCTGCCACAATTCAGGAATTTGGCAGACGATACAGGGATTCGCTTTACCTTAGCAAGCTACGATATGAATGGCAATTTACTCCCAGAAAGAGGCATCCGTCGCTTGCGCACCCCCAATGGCAAAAGGGTATGGACTCCTGACGAATTTGACCGCGAGGTCAAGCCTATGACTATTTGGGACCCTACTAAGTATTTGAATATTTGGACGGTAGATAGCCTCCGAATTGGTAATGAGGTAGGGATTGGCTATTCTTCTCTGCCTGATTTGACAGGATTAGAAGGACTCTCCCCGACAGGAGATTTAAACATCACCGACGGCGTAGTCATTCGCCATAACCGCTTCGGCTCAGCAGGAAAAATCAACGTTCCCCAATTGGACAGAGCAGGAACTTACACTTATGGAAGAACTACCACCCATGAAATTGGACATTTTTTAGGTTTATTACACCCCTTTGAGGCAGGAAATTGCACTTTTGATGGAGATTACTGCCCTGATACGCCTCTGACTTCCAGTCCCGTGAGCGCAAGGTTAGTAGGGGGACAGTGCGATTTGAACCAAATCAGATGTAGCGGAATCGCTATGGTGCAAAACTTTATGGACTATGGCAGGGATACTTGTATGACCTTATTCACCAAAGACCAAATCAGACGCATGAGAACCGTACTCCAAACCAGCCCACGCAGGATTGCTCTTACCCAGTCCGTTACCGCTTTCATAGACCAAGTCCTAAGCAGTCAGATAATCGCTTATCCGAACCCAAGCAGTAGTCAAATTCGCATCTCCGCACCAGACATCAGACTTAAAACTTATCAAATCTATAATATGCAAGGTCAGCAAATCATCTCCAATAAGTTTGATGAGTTTAGCAATGCCATAGAGGTAAGCCAACTACCCAAAGGCATGTACCTACTGCAAATAGAAACGCAAAGAGGCAAGGCACTAAAAAAAATATTGATAGAGTAAAAAAAACATTACACCCATGCAAGTTTTCCTATACTCCGCTTTTATACGAATCTACTATTGGCTGATTTATCTTTTTTCATTTGTTAATACTAAAGCTAAACTGTTTGTAAGGGGGAGGAGAAAGATGTTTAAGGCATTAGCTACGCACTTCCAAGACAAGCAAGCCCCCTTAGCATGGTTTCACTGTGCCTCTTTGGGTGAGTTTGAGCAAGGCAGACCTGTAATAGAGGCTTTTAAAGCGCATTTCCCCGCATATAAAATTTTGCTCACTTTCTTTTCTCCAAGTGGTTATGAAGTTAGGAAAAACTATGAATTGGCAGATTTTGTTTGCTATCTGCCCATAGACACGGCAAAAAACGCAGAGAAGTTTTTGCAAATTACTCAGCCCAACATCATCTTTTTTATCAAGTATGAGTTTTGGTATCATTTCATCCATCAGGCGCACCAAAGAAGTATTCCTATTATTTTATTCTCAGCAATTTTTAGAAAAGAACAGATTTTTTTCAACCCTTATTTTTCGCTTTTTCGCCATCTTTTAAAAAAATTTACCCATATTTTTGTGCAAAATCAAACTTCCTTAGACCTATTACAAGGCATAGGCATAGAGCAGGTCAGCCTTAGCGGAGATACGCGCTTCGACAGAGTTTGGACTATCAAAGAAGCCAAGCGGGAAATTCCCCTCATAGAAAGTTTTAAGCATAAAGAAACCCTTATCGTAATAGGGAGCAGTTGGAAAGAAGATATTAGCGTAATTAGCCAAGCTTTACAAGATTTCCCTTATAAACTCAAACTCATCATCGCCCCGCATGAAATCCACGAAGGCACTTTGCGATTCATTGAAAGTCAATTTTTTTATTGCCAAACCATTCGCTTTTCTCATGCTAAACTACTTCCTCATCAACAAGACTTGGTAAATTCTGACCTCTTGCTTATAGACAATATAGGTATGCTTGCTGCTTTGTATCGCTACGGAGAGTATGCCTTTGTAGGCGGAGGATACGCGCAAGGACTGCACAATATCTTGGAACCTGCCGTCTTTGGTATGCCGATTTTTTTTGGCAATAGGGCTTACCAAAAATTTAGCGAAGCCACCGAATTAGAAAACTTAGGGGTAGCTTTCCCAGTCAAAAATGCGGAGGACTTAAAAAATAAACTCATATACCTAATGAGCAACCAAGAAGTAAAGAAAAAAATTGAGGGGGACTGCCTTGCTTTTGTCAAAGGAAACTTAGGGAGTACAGACAAAATCTTGGCATACCTTGTAAATTTTCTTTCTTTCTAATAATTTTACCATATTTGTAAATTCCTAAACCTCGATTCAAAACCAACAATATGAGCGATAACAACGAAAAAATCATCTTTTCTATGGCGGGAGTGAGCAAAATCTATCCCCCGCAGAAGCAGGTACTTAAAAATATCTACCTCTCTTTTTTTTATGGTGCAAAAATAGGCGTATTAGGGCTCAACGGCTCAGGGAAATCGACCTTGCTTAAAATTATTGCAGGGATAGACAAAAACTACCAAGGCGAAGTAGTCTTCTCCCCTCACTACTCGGTGGGCTACTTAGCACAAGAACCCCAATTAGACCCGACCAAAACCGTCAAACAAGTAGTCCAAGAAGGGGTACAGGCTATCGTGGACTTGCTCAAAGAATTTGAGGAAATCAATGAAAAATTTGCCGACCCAGAGGCAGATTTTGACAAGCTCATGGCAAGGCAGGCTGACATCCAAGACAAATTAGACCAAGCAGGGGCTTGGGAATTAGACAATCGCTTAGAAAAAGCCATGGACGCACTGCGTACTCCGCCCGAAGACGCCATCATCGGTAATCTTTCCGGAGGAGAAAAACGCCGCGTGGCGCTCTGCCGTCTGCTCCTACAAGAACCAGACGTATTGCTTTTGGACGAGCCTACCAACCACTTAGACGCAGAATCCGTGCAGTGGTTAGAACAACACTTACAGCAGTACAAAGGTACAGTCATCGCAGTTACGCATGACCGCTATTTCTTAGACAATGTAGCGGGCTGGATTTTGGAATTGGACAGGGGCGAAGGTATCCCTTGGAAAGGCAATTATTCCTCTTGGCTTGAGCAGAAGCAAAAACGATTAGCCGTAGAAGAAAAACAAGAATCCAAGCGACAAAAAACCTTGCAAAGAGAGTTGGAATGGGTAAATATGTCCCCTAAGGCTCGCCAAGCTAAGCAAAAAGCCCGCTTGAGTTCCTATGAAAAACTTTTGAACGAAGAAGTCAAGCAAAAAGAAGAAAAATTAGAGCTATATATTCCGCCCGGTCCCAGACTTGGTAGTAAAGTCATCGAAGCCAAAAATATTTCCAAAGCCTACGGAGATAAACTATTGATAGAAAACTTTAGTTTTTCGCTACCGCCCGCAGGCATTGTAGGCGTCATAGGTCCTAACGGAGCAGGCAAAACCACCCTGTTTAAAATGATTACAGGCGCCGTAAAACCCGACCAAGGCACCTTTGAAGTAGGTCCCACCGTCAAATATGCCTACGTCGACCAAGAACATGATAATTTAGACCCTCATAAAACCGTTTGGGAAGTCATTTCTGGAGGCAATGAACTCATAAAAATAGGAGAAAGGGAAGTAAACTCGCGGGCTTACGTAAGTAAATTCAACTTCAGCGGCACTGACCAACAAAAGAAAGTAGGGCAACTCTCCGGCGGAGAGCGAAACAGGGTACATTTGGCAATGACTCTCAAACAAGGGGCAAACCTCCTGCTCTTAGACGAACCAACCAACGACTTAGACGTAAATACTTTGCGCGCTTTGGAAGAGGGATTAGAAAATTTTGCAGGCTGTGCCGTAGTAATTTCGCACGACCGATGGTTCTTGGATAGGGTAGCTACCCATATCATCGCTTTTGAGGGAGATTCACAAGTCCGCTTTTTCGAGGGGAATTTCACAGAATACGAGGAGTTCAAGAAAAAGCAAGAGGGCTACGTAGAGCCTAAGCGCATTCGGTACAAAAAATTAGTGTAAAAAATAGAGCAATATGGTAAACAAGGAAAAACTATTGGAAGCCTTCGGGGAACTCATTTATGCAGTGGCTAAGATAGACGGCAAAGTCCAACCCGAAGAGGTAGAAAAGCTAAAAGCACTCTTTCAATACAAAAAAGGAGGAGAGGAAATCGTGTGGTCTTTTAATTATGAAAACAAAAAGGGCAGTAGCGTCAAAGATGCCTACGAAAAAGCCCTAAGCGTAATGATAGAATACGGTCCGTATGTTGGCTATCCCGAACTCATACGCATTCTCAATGAAGTCGCCCAAGCAAGCAACGGCATAGACGAAAGCGAGCGATTTCTCATCAGCCGCTTTGAGGAAGATTTGATGCGAGGGCTACGCTCCCGACCATATAACGAGGAGTAGTTCTCCAAAAAATTTATTGTTGTCAAAAAAAAAGGTTAGGCTTACACCTAACCTTTTGATGGAATACCTACGGGATTTGAAAGAATCTCACAGGCTCACTATATTAGTCTAACAATTTACCTGTACCGTAGTGGATATCTCTTACATAAGTAACACCAGTTACTACATCAAAAGCTGAACCCGCAGCGTTAGCACCTGTCTGAGTAGCTGTAGTAGAGCCATTGCTTCCTACGATTGCGTAGTCCTGACCACTAGGACCAGAAGTAAAGAATTTTTGATACAAGTTACCTCTACCATAGCCAGAACCACCGTTAGTAATTCTAATCGCTTGGATTTTACCTAAGTTACCAGAACCACTTTCAATTCTGATACCTACAGGAGCAGGGTCAATCACAGCAGTGGCTTGGGTACCACCAGAAGGAGGAGCAGAAATAGTTACCAATGGAGGTTGGTGGTAGCTTACTGCATTCCAGCCTGCACTCTCAGTACTTGTACCATTAACAAAGTTCGCACCTAAAGAGATATCAGTAACCGCTCCGTTAGCTCCAATAGAAATTCTTGTCCCATCTGCTGCAAGTGTAGATCCCAAACCAGCAGCAAAAGCATTGGTCAGAGAAGTACTCAATACATCGGTTACAAATACTGCTGGATTACTCAAGAATGCCGGCGTAGCAGGCAAACTAATTCTTCCCTGATTAGGACCACCACCAGTGAAAGTGCTGCCCACTCTCACTAAGGTACCATTAGACATTATCACAGGACCTACATTAACCGCACTAGGTGTACCTAATAAACCAGCGATGTCATTAAACGTCAAGCCGCCGTCTGCAATACTTACAGTAGGAGTTTGTGCATAGCCTGAGCCTGGACTTGTTACCGTAAATACTAAGAAAGGACCAGTACTAGGCAACTCAAATCCTATACTTGAAGCATTATCAAGCGCATTTCTCAAGTCCTTACCTGGTTTTACTGGGAGTACGTTGGTAATATCTGTACCATTAGTAAACCAGTCACTTGCAAGTACAGGACCAAAGTCTGATAATGCAATAGCAGGATTACCTACCGCTGCACCACTATTCCTAAACGGATTAGGCATTAAAGTCATAGGAATCGCTTGCGTAGAAGCTGGATAGCCCGCACCTGCGTTGATTATTCTCACCCCTGAGATAGTAGGAGCACCATTTACTAAATCGATATAAGGAATACCCCATGCTTGTACACCACCACCCGCAGGAGGGTCAAACGCTACCAACCATGGACTACCACCTAATAAGTTTGTACCTAAAGACACTGTAATTGGGGAGTTAGGATTCAATAAGGTTGCATCTACTAAAGTGGTATTAGAAGGATAGCCAAATGAAGTAGCGGCATTGAAGATGTTGGTAGTACCTACCGTTGGCGTAGGCGTATTGATTACGTAGTTGTCCAATGCCAAGCCAGAACCACCTGGGAATGCCAAAGCAGCTAAAGAGTTAGTAGTTCTCGTAGAACCCGGAGGAAATCTAACTTCTACAAATTGCAAAGAAATACCCAGTACAGTACTCCCTGGTAATGGGAAAGGAATAGGAGCAGTCGCAGTTCCGGTAAGACCACCATAAATTCCACCATTGGAAATATCTATACGTGCAATAGAACCTGGAGGCGTAAAAGGAGGCGTAAAAAGGTCATTTGAATTAAACGAAGTATTGACAGTAACGGTAAATGAAGCAGGTGTAGTACCACCTGGGAAAGAACCGCCCTGTGCGGCTGCTACTGCTCCAGGTACAAATACATAACCGCTACCTAAAGTAACTATTTGTGCTGATGCTGTTGTTGAACTTTGTGGTGTCAATATAATTGATGTAGCAGTTACAGTGTAATCACCCCCGGGACCAGGAGTCCCCCAAGCGGTAGGGAATGCATAAGCAGTACTATTAAGTTCAGTAGCAAAATTAAATTGAATACCATTTGAACCATTTTGCTCAAACAAAGGATTACCATTTGCATCTTGGGCGGGGATAATACCTGGGTTGCCATAAGTAAATGTAGGCTGAGGGATAGTGCTAAGTCCACTACCGGGGTTATTAACGTTGATAGAAGTAATAGTTCCGATAGAAGGTTCTGGAATCACAAACGCTACAGGAGAAGTAGCTGGAGCCAAAATATTGCCAAAACTTACCTGAGGCAAAGCACCTGTAAAGCCAGAAGTCACTGTACTTGCAGTGAAACCACCTATTGTACCTGTTGAGGTACCAATAGCAGTAACATTAAAAGACCCAGGATTAGGATATACAAAGCCGAAACCACCGTCTATCACTTGGATAAAGTTAGCAATTTGAGAGCCGGTAGCCCCTGCTACTCTGAAACCGCTACCTACTGCTACTACGTCGTTTCTTGTGAAAGAAGCTACTCCGTCAGGACCAGCAACAGCAGTATAACCACTACCGCCATTAGTAATATTTACCCCTGTGATAGTTTTACCTACCGCTGTGGTAGTAGTGAAGTTAGTATTTGCATCACCAACTTGTAAGTTTCCTGCTAAGCCTGTACCACCTGTACCTGAGAAGGTTACAGTAGGTGCTACCGCATAAAAGCCACCTCCACCGGTAACAGTTGTAGCTGTAAAAGAGGTAGCTGTCTGTAGAGGTACATAAGAAGCAGTTACAGTAGCTGGAGTAGTAAATGCTTGGAAAGAAACGGTAGGCACGGCAGAGTTCACAGGAACAGAATCCGCAGTAACGTTAGGACCATACAAGTGGCGCTGAGTAGTGATGATACCACCTGTGCGGAAGTATCTCCTGTTAGCTACGATTTCATCAGACTTCATATTGATAGGAAGACCAGA
>Ga0272446_1000380_pt1 | contig 70480 bp, 58 predicted proteins | sample YNPCB0061_FD_194587 | JGI IMG/M metagenome (GOLD analysis project Ga0272446, IMG submission 194587) | Hot spring microbial mat communities from Yellowstone National Park, WY, United States - YNP-CB-006-1 | ecosystem: Environmental > Aquatic > Thermal springs > Hot (42-90C) > Sediment | place...
ACCGCGACGGCTTCGACGGCGACCTCGACTTCGCGGCCCAGAGCGAGCGCAACGAGCTGGCAGGGCGTTCGCTCGACGCCGTACGCACCGAGCCGTACAAGTCGCTGTTCGACAAGGGCATCGGCTACTATGTCGCCGCGCCCCTCGACCAGGAGAATACCCGCTATCGCGAGCTTATCGCGCGCAACGAGGCGCACCTGCCCGCCGACGACCAGCTCCGCATCGCCACGGTCAAGGCCCTGACGGAGGGGCTCGAAGGGTTCAACGAGGCGGTGAAACAGCTCGAAGCCGCTCGCGTGCAGCACAGCGTCCTGGCTACTCGGCTGGCGAACGCGGTCGAGGCATGGGACCGTCAGGTGGAAAAGACGTACGGCGCGCTGGTGATCGAGTTGGGGCGCGCACGAGCCGATGGGTTCTTCCCCCGTGTCGGCGGGCGGCGCAAGAAGGGGCCGGAGCCCCCGTCGCCGGTCACCGACACGCATTGATGGGCTCCCGCGCTGTCGCGGACCGTGATCCCTGGCCCGGGGAAGTCGTCTGCACGGTTCAAGGCCGGCGGCTGGTGGTCTGGTGCAAGCGTCTTGACGACAAAAGGACCGCGCCCGGGGGCCCGGGGAAGCGACCTTCGCCCGTCAAGAACCTTTCCCAGCGGCTCGGGGCGCGAATCTTCCACCCGCAAGAGGCCGAGGAGGGGGCGAGGAGCGACACCTTGCCGAGTCCCCAACGACCGCCTGCGCCGGGTTCCACGGACGGCGGCGCGTCCATCCCAGCTCGAAATCCTCCCCGGCTGCACCCGGAACGGCTGCGGCACCCTTGGTGCGCGTCGACCACCCAACCAGCGCTTGGCATCGACGTTGCTCGGTCGAACTCGGGCTTCTCGCCTGACACAATTCGGCACACGGATCGGGTCGATCGACCCCCTCTTTCCAAGGAGTCTTGCCCATGCCTCATCCACCGCTTGTTTCGTCCCTTTGCGTCGTCGGATTGCTCGTCGCCGCATGCGCTGGATCTGTCGAATCCAAGCAACAGAAGTCCGATGCAGACGCAGGGCGTGCGGACGCCGGCGGCGCAGGAGCCGGCGGAATCGGAGCTGGCGGCGCCGGGGTCGGCGGGACCGGGGTCGGCGGAGGCACGTGCGGCAGCGTCGGCCCCGTCGACTGCTTCGACAGTTGTGTCGGAATGTACGCGCCTGAATGCGTCAACGGCACGTGGCGCTGCATGGGCGCGCCGAACCGGGACGCGCATTGCGTCGAGCCATGCACAGGCGCCTTGACACCGCCGGTCTGCGTCGACGGTCACTGGACTTGCCTGGACTCCGGGTGTACGGACGCGGGTCCCGCCTGTCCGCCGGTACCGTCGTGCAACTGGTGCGGGGGGTTGTCGGAGTTCGATGCCAACGGCTGCGTGATTGGATTCCGCTGTTGGAACGGGGCCGACCCTTGCGCGACGCAGCCCTGTCAGGGCGAGACCGACTGCTCCAACATGCAAGAGCATTGCGGCGTCGACGGACTCTGCTCGTCCACAGGTCCGACAAGCTGCTCGCAGGCATGCGCCTACGACTCCGACGGCACGGCGCATTGTACATGGGACCAGTGCTCGGACGCGCACACCTACGCGAGCGACTGCTCGGTCATGCCCAACGGCACCTGGAAGTGCCGCTGCTCGGTCGACGCCCAACCGACATCTTCGTGCTACTGGAACAACCAGGGCAGCGCCGGTGGGCCTGCGGACTACGGCAACGTGTGCTGCCCGTTCCCGTGGCCGTGAGTGTGTCCCGCGAGCATCCGCGTGGGGCGGGGTTGCGTCGCCCGGCAGCTTTCGTGCTACACACGCTCCGCTCTCATGATCGTGGTCGAGAACCTTTGCAAGCGCTACGGGTCCGTTCAGGCGGTGCGCGACGTCTCCTTCCGCGTGGACCCCAAGGAGGTCGTCGGCTTCCTGGGTCCGAACGGCGCGGGCAAGTCCACCACGCTGCGCATCATGGCCGGCTTCCTCGGCGCAACCAGCGGCCGCGTCCGCATCGACGGTCACGACATCGTGGAGGAGCCCATCGCCGCGCGCGCCTGCATCGGCTACATGCCCGAGAACGTGCCGCTATACCCCGAGATGCGCGTCCGCGAGTACCTGAAGTTCCGCGCCGAGATCAAGGCCGTCCCGAGGTCGCGGCGCAACGATGCCATCGAGCAGGCGATGCACGACGCGCGCATCACCGACCACGCGGACAAACTCATCGGGCAGCTTTCCAAGGGATATCGCCAGCGTGTGGGGCTCGCGGACGCCTTGGTGGCGCGCCCGCCGGTCCTCATCCTCGACGAGCCCACGGCAGGGCTCGACCCCAACCAGATACGCGAGGTGCGCGACCTCGTTCGATCGCTCGCCAAGCAACACACCGTCCTGCTGTCGACGCACATCATGTCCGAAGTGGAGTCGACGTGCGACCGCGCGCTGGTCATCCACAAGGGCCGGCTGGTCGGGCAGGGTGGCCTGGACGAGCTGCGGATGCTGCGACGGGCGGGGTCGGCCCGCTTCGCGCTGCGCGGCGACGCGGCTGCCGTCGAAAAGAAGCTGCGATCCTTGCCGGAGGTGGGCAAGGTACGGCGTCCAGGCGCCGCGGCCGCCAGGGCTGCCGACGTCGCGGTCTTCGATGTCACCTGGAAAGACGCGGTCGAGGACACGTCCGCCGCGATGGAAAAGGCGGTGGCTACCCTCGTCGGCGCCGGCTTCGGCGTTCGGGAAGCCTCGCCCGGCAAGACGTCGCTCGAAGATGTCTTCGCGCTCCTGACCGAGCAGCAAGGCCGCGAGGACCGACCCGGCAACCAGGATGCCCCCGCCGACCAGCAAGGAGCGTCGTCGTGAAGGGCTTCTGGCCGGTGTTCAAGCGCGACCTGTTCGCAAGCTTCGTCACGCCCGCCGCCTGGGTCATGATCGTCCTGTTCCTGCTCCTGCAGGGCGTGAACTTCTACTACCTGGTGCAGCACTTCGTGAACCAGGTCGATCTCGCCGTCGACCAGGGCCCCATCCAGTGGTTCTTCGGCGAGACCGTGCTGTTCTACCTGCCCCTGCTCATGCTCCCGCCGGCGCTGACCATGCGCGCCTTCGCGGAGGAACGGCGCGCCGGCACCATCGAAACCCTGCTGACCGCCCCGGTCTCCACCCCGGCCATCGTGATCGCCAAGTGGTCCGCCGCGATGGTCACCTACCTCGCAGCCTGGGCCCCAACCCTCCTGTATATCATCATCCTCCGCCGCGCAGGCCCCGTCGACTGGAACGTCGTCGCCTCCAGCTACCTCGGTGTCGTCCTCATCGGATCCGCCTTCCTCGCCCTCGGCGTGCTCATGAGCGCCATGAGCAAGAGCCAGTTCGTCTCCCTCGTCCTCGCCCTGTCCGTCACCATCGGCCTGTTCATTCTGGGCATCGGCGAGTTCATCTTCGACCGCGGCCTTGCCCACGACCTCTGCTCCTACATCTCGATCTGGAGCCAGATGTCCGACTTCTCCAAGGGGCTGGTCGACACGCGCCACCTCGTGTTCGACCTGTCTCTGTCCGCTCTTCCCCTCTTCGTGACCGTGCGTGTCGTCGACGCCTGGAGGTGGGGCTGATGGCAATCCAAGCGTCCCAATCCCCGGACGGGTCGTCCGGCGTGGTCACCCCGACGACCAAGGCGCTGTCCGCCGCGGGGGTGATCGCGGCGATCGTCATCGCCATCCTCGGCAACCTGCTCGCGGCCCGTCACTACAAGCGATGGGACTGGTCCGCGTCCCGCCTCTACACCCTGAGCCCCGCCACCGTCTCCACGCTCCGCGGCCTCGAGCAGGACGTCGAGCTGAACGTGCTGCTGCCGTCGTCCGATCCGCTCCGGCGCTCGATCGACAATCTGCTGGAGAGCTACGGCGGCGAGACCACCCGGCTGCGCGTAAGCTACGTCGACCCGGACCGTCATCCGGCCGAGTTCGTCGCGGTGCAGCAGAAGTACGGGATCATCGCCGGTCGCACCGAGGACAACCGCGTGGTCACCGACGCGGCCATCGTCGTGGCCTCGGGCGACCGCCACTGGTTCATCACGTCCGAGGAGATGGTGGACTTCGAGGGGGTGGAAGAGGGCAAGGCGCAATCGAAGATCGAGCAGGCGATCACGGCGGGGATTCGCGCCGTGCTGGGCGGCGAGCGGATGAAGATCTGCTTCAGCACGGGGCACGGCGAGTTCTCCCTCGACGACAACAGCGGGCAGGGGCTCGGCGAGCTGCGCGACCGGCTCCAGAAGAACAACTACGACCCGGTGACCGTCGACTCGACCCGTGGCGACCCGAAAGACCTGTTCCAGGACTGCGCGGTCCTGGTGGTGGCCGGGCCCGGCATGCCCTTCGGCCAGAGCGAGGCGGCTCGCATCGGTGAGCGCATGAAGGCCGGCATGGGCGGCTTCTTCCTGCTCAACCCGATGCTCGACGCCGACCGCAAGGGCCAGCTCGACACGGGCCTCGAGTCGGTCGCCGCGCTGTTCGGCATCGGCATCGCCAACGACTACGTGTTCGAGCAAGACGACGCTTACCGGTTGCCTCGTGGGACCGGCGAGATCTTCTTCCCGGACATTCAGCCGCACGCGACGACCGAGGGGTTGATCCTGGCTGCGAAGGCCGGGCTCAAGATCGTGCTCATGCGGTCGCGCTCGTTTCAGGCCGTGCCCGCGCCCGTGCAGCCCACCACCATCCTGTCGACCTCGCCGTCCGCCTTCGGCATGGTCGACTTCTTCCGGTGGGTCGAGCAGGGCGGCGACCCGCGCAAGAGCGACCGTGACCGGTCCGGCCCCCTGGCCGTGGGCATGGCCGCCGAGCTGCCCAAACCTCCCGACAGCAAGGAAGCGCACGGCCCCAGGCTGGTCGTGCTCGGCACCGCCAACCCATGCTTCGGCCAGAACTGGCGCGACATGGCCTTCCGGGGCAACGCCGTGCTCGTGGGCAACATCATCTCCTGGGTCGCGGCGCGTCCCCCGATCCTCGACGTGCCCCCCAAGCCGACCATCGCGGCGAGCCTGCGGATCACCGAGGAGTCGCTGTCCGAGGTCGCGCGGTACGTGCTCCTGTTCATGCCGGGCGCGGCCATCCTGATGGCCCTGGCGGTGTGGCTGCGCCGCCGGTCGACCGAAAAGCCCGCCGGCAAGAGCCCTCGACGCGACGACCCGCCCGCGGATCGCAAGTCATGACGCGCCTGGCTCGCAACCACGCAACGTCCCTCGTGCTCGTCGCCCTCGCGCTCGGCCTCGGCGGCTACCTCCTGATCGTCGACCGCGGCAAGCCGACCAGCGACGAGCTCGATGCGCGCAAGGCCAACCTGTTCCCTGTCTTGCGTCGCGATGAGCTCACCCGGATCTCGATCGATCGCGATGGACGGCGCGTGAGCATCGTACGTCGCGGCAGCCCCGACGCCTCCGACGAGATGTTCTACTTCGTGGCGGACGGGATCGACGAGCCCGCCGACCAGATGGCAGTCGAGCAGCTCCTGCAGGCGGTCGAGTTCGCGAAGCGGCTGCGCAAGGTCGGCCCCGACGTCGACCGCGGGCAGACCGGGCTGGATAGCCCCCGCCTGCGCCTGACGATCGAGATGGGCAAGATCACGTATGCCCTCGCGCTGGGCGCGGAGACCAGGACACCGCGCGGCGCCGCGTTCGTCGATCTCGGCGGAGAAGGCGTGCTCGTGGCTTCCGCGGACTTCGTGCGCGCGGTGCTGGGTCCGATCGACGCTTACCGGTCGCACACGGTGCTGCCGTACACCTCGAGCCGCCTCGCTGCCATCACGCTCGACGGCGCGGGCGGGCGACGCAGGTTCGTCCGCGCTGCGTGGGGCGGCTTCAGGCTCGAAGACGGCCCTCGCATCGACCAGACCGTGTTCGACCGCATGCTCGCCGCGTTCGCCAGCATCAGCGCCGAGCACTTCGTCGCCGATTCGGCCGCCGACACCGCCCTGGCGCCTCCCGAGGCCCGCGTCACCATCACCCTCGAACCCAAGGACGCATCGGACCCCACCGCCATCATCGACCTGGGCGGCGCCTGTCCCATCGGCGCGGAACCCGACTCCGCCGCGCCCAACCCCAACCTCGCGGTCGCCATCCGTCGAAAGCCCACCCGCCTGAGCGCGTGCGTGCCAGCTTCCGTGCTCGACGACCTGCGCGCGCCCTACGAGGCGTTCGTCGACCACAGGGTCATCGACGCACGCGACGACGAGATCGAGGAGATCGTGCTAGCCCAGGGCGATCGCGCGATCGAGATGGCGAGGGCCGATCAGGGATGGCACCTGCGACGCCCCGAGGATCGCACCGTCACGTCGGCGGAAGCCGCCGGCTTCGTGCAAGGGATCTTGCAGATGCGGGGCGACCTCGTGACGACGGACCGCAAGGCGGCCGGCCTCGATCCGCCCCAAGGAAGCCTCGTGGTGCGCACCCACGGCAAGGGCGACGAAGGCCAGCAGGAGCAGAAGGTGCTGATCGGCGGCATCGTCGGCGACCACGACGTCGTCGTGGTCCGGGAGCAGGACGGCCGGATGCTGCGGATTCCGCCGATGCAAGCCCGCGCGCTGGTGCCGTCGATCGCCTTGCTCCGGTCCACGACGCTGCTCGACGTGCCCGCGAGCGCGGTGCAATCCGTGGAGATCAGGCGAGATGGCAAGCCGTGGCAGACCGTCAAGCGCTCGGATGCCGGCTTCGATTTGATCGACCCGCAGGGATTCGAGGCCGATGGCGCGCTCGCCTCCGACTTGATGGCGTCGCTCGCCACGCTCCGGGCCGACCGCTGGGTGGCCGACCGCGATGACGGCACCTTCGGCCTCGACAAGCCACGGCTCGAGGTCCGCTTCGACGTCATGGGCGACGCAGGCGTACAGTCCTGGCGCCTGCTCGTGGGCAACGAGCTACCCGACGGTGTGTTCGCCAGGTGGGAGCCGGACACTGGCGTATTCGTCTTGCCCAGGGCCGTGGAAGACACCTTGCTCGGGCTCGTGGTGGACCGATCCGCGATCGCGCCGGCGCCTGCCGAGGTGAGGACGGTGACTCTGTCCGCCGGCACACGCAAGGTGACGCTCGTGGCGTCGGGCGAGCAGTGGACGCCGGATGCCGACGCGGGAGTGTGGATCAGCGAAGCGTCGGCCGCGAGGGTGCAGCGCGCGATCGCGGAGCTGCGACCCGAGCGGGCCATTCACACGGGTGGCCCTCTCGATGCCGAAGGCTTCTCGAAACCCACCGTCGAGATCCTGGTCCGTCGTCAGCCGGGCGACGGGGGTCGGCTGTCCGACGTGCGAATCAGGTTCGGCCGTGCGGACGTCTGGCGGTCGATGAACGTGTTCTACGCGCGGCGGGAGGGAGTGGACGCGACCTTCGTGGTGGCGGCATCGAAGGTGCAGCCACTCATCGACGCGCTGGGAGGCGGGGCGGAGAAGTAGAAAGCGCCGCGACGGCGATCTCCGAAGGCCCAAGACCGTTTGCCACCACGGCTACCCGCGCCCGAGCAACGCCCTGCACAGATCGAGGTCGCCGCTGTCCATCACCTCGAAGCTCGCCAGCTCGGCGCCCATCGCGTCGCACAGCGCCCGCGCCGCCACCGGCGCCAGGTCGGCCGGTGCTGGTGCGTTCCCCTTCAGCTCTTGGAGCGACGTCACCCCGTGCTCGCGAATCCCGCAGGGCACGATCAACGAGAACGCGTCCATCGACGTGGTCGCGTTCAGCGCAAAGCCGTGCATGGTGACCCACCGCGAGATGCGCACGCCAACGGCTCCCAGCTTGGCTGGCCGCGACGCCAGACGCTCGCCCGGCCAGCGCCCCGGACTGTCCAGATCCACCCAAATCCCGGGATATTCCGCCATCACACCGCCGTCGACACCGACCGTCGCGGCCACCGACGACATGGTGCCGATCAGGTCGCGCACGTAGCGGCGAACGTCGCAGCGGTCGGGTGCGAGGTCGACGATCGGATAGCCGACGAGCTGTCCCGGCCCGTGGTAGGTGACATCGCCGCCGCGAGCAGTCTCGCACAGGTCCACTCCCCGAACGCGTAGCTGCGCCTCGTCGACGAGCACATGCTCGCGCCTCGCGCCCCGCCCGAGCGTGATGACGGGCTCATGCTCGAGCAGCAGAATCGTGTCGCCGATGGTGCCTTGTTGCCGGGCCTCCATCAGCGCCGTTTGCAGGGCGTGCACCGGCTGGTACTTGCGTCGGCCGAGCCACACCGCGCGAATCCGACGCCTGCCTCCCGCGCTCGTCATCACGCCTCCCCGCCGCTCGCTGTCAGCGATTGCCCCCCGGCTCCTCGGACGGGGTGTCGGACCATTGCTGCTTCACACCCTCCACGAAGGCGTTCGCCACCTCGGGATCGAACTGCGACCCCGCGCACCGCGCGATCTCCCCGAGCGCGACTTCATGCGGGAGCGCTCTCCGATACGCGCGGTTGCTCGTCATGGCATCGTACGCGTCGGCCACGGCAATGATGCGCGCGATCAACGGGATCTCGTTTCCCTTGAGCCCCAGCGGGTATCCCTTTCCGTCCCATCGCTCGTGATGCAGATGTACCCCCGGGATGAGCGGGTGCAGGAATCGGATCGGATCAAGGATGTCCTTGCCGAACTGCGGGTGCCTCTTGAAAACCTCGTACTCCTCCTCGGTCAGCTTCCCTGGCTTGTTGAGGTTGAGCACGCAGCCGATCTTCCCGATGTCGTGCATCAACGCCGACTGCCTCACCACCTCGATGACGTCCGCCGTCAGCCCCAACCGACGCGCGAGCCGCGTCGACCAGTGGGCGACGCGATCCGAGTGGCCCGACGTGTACCGGTCCATCTTGTCGATCGCCTTCGCGAGTCCCTCGATCGTCTGCTGGAACGTGGCGCGAAGATCCTCGTACAGACGCGCGTTCTCGATCGCGGCGGCGGCCCTGGCACCGATGATCGACAGGAGCTTCCGGTGCCCTTCGTCGTATCGCATGCTGCGGGAGAACGAGGCCAGCAACACCCAGCCGAAGAGCCTGCGCTTGATCTTGAGGGGCACCGCCAGCACGCTCACCACGGGAATCGACGGCTGCTCGCGAAAGTACCTCGTGGCGCTCGACCCCTGCTCCACCAGGTTCTGGTCCTGCAACAGATGGCCGGCGACCGCGTCGGCGTCGATCGTCCCGAGCGACGAGCTCGAGAGCTGCTCGCGAACCAGACGCTGCCGCTCGAAGAAGCCCCCCTTGCCGTCGTCGAGCCAGGTCGCCACCAGGTCCGCGCTCAGCTCTTCCAGCGCCGCGTCCCCGATGGTCTCGAGAACCTCGTCCAACGACAGGCTCGCCGCGATCGCCTCGCTCACCCGATACAGCGAAACCGCCTCTTTCAGCCGCAGGTTCTCGGCCGCGAGCCGCTGCTTCTCGATGCCCCGCTGGACGATATGAATGACCTCCTCCATCCGGAAAGGCTTGAGCACGTAGTCGTACGCTCCACGCTTCATCGCGTCGATCGCCGTCTCCACCGTGCCGTACCCGGTCATGATCAGCGTCAGCGTGTTCGGAGCGATCTTCGGGATCTCTTCGAGCAGCTCGATACCCCCCATCCGCGGCATCTTCAGGTCGCTGATGACCATCTCGTAGTGCGACCGAGCAAGCTCCTGCAACGCGGCGACTCCATCTTGCGCCGTGCGAACGCTGTAGCCTTCGAGGCCCAGAAAATCCGCCAGGATGTCGCGAATGAATGGCTCGTCATCCACGACCAGGATCCGTGGGCGCTCGTCGTTTTCGAAACCCTGGGACATGCGGTCCTCGCAGCCTACCAGATCTCGCCGCCGCCGATAGCGTTCGCGCACGCGTCGGTCCCCGGCGCGGTCGTTGGATCCGCACGCGCTCGCGACGAGCGCCTACATCAGCTCGCGTACGACCGGTTGCTCCCTCGGATCCAACCCGCCGAGCCGGGCCAGCACCGCGACCAGATCCCCCGCCAAGGGACTGCGGATCGCTTGCACCGGCAGCGACGACACCGATCCCCCGCCGAGACGCACCAGGTACCGGTGCGCGAACGGTCGGTCCAGCCCGAAACGCTCCTCGAAGTACGCGTTCGTGCCCGCGTGCCCCCAGCGCTTGTCCCCCACCACGCGCAGCCCCGCCCGGGACAGCGCCTGCGTCACCGGACCGCCGGCCATCCCGCGCCGTTCCACCCAGACCAGCGAGTGCCCGCCCATCATCGCCAGCCGGCGCCAGGCCAGCCCACGCCTGCCCCTCGACGGCACCCGGCCCACGCACAACACCACGAACACCTCGGACGACTCCGGGTCCGCCGTCAACGCCGCGGCAGCGGCCGTGTCCCCGGACGCCACGCAAATCGCCATGCCGGAGAGATCGTGTTCGTGATCGGCGGTCACGACCTCCCACTCGTGACGCAGAACCGACCGCCACCGGCCGGCCCCCTTCGCACCGTTCTGGTCGTGGGCTGCGCAGGCAACCGCCATCAGGCGCGGCGCGCGCACCAGCACTCGGGGCGCAACCGGCTCGCCTCGCACCAGCCAGGCAAAGCACTCGACCTGGTCGGTTTGCGGAATCATGTCCAGCGGCTGCACGGCCGAGGTCCGGTAGCCGCGCCGAGCCAGATCCGCCAGGTCCCTGGCAAGGGTGTCCGGATCGCACGAAACGTAGCCGATTGCTTTGGCCCCGACCCCCGCGATGCGCTGTCGAACCTCCGGCGCCATGCCCCGTCGCGGCGGATTGACCACCACCACGTCGAACCGCGCCTTCGCGTCGCCCAGGCGCTTCGCCGCCACCGCGGCATCGCCCGCCACGGCCTGGTAGCGCCCTTCGAACCCCTGCTCCCGCGCGGCCTGCACCGCCCGGTCCACGGCGGGCGCGAAGCTCTCGATCATGGATACGTGCGCTCCCCGGCGCACCAGCCCCAACCCCAGCGCACCCGCGCCACCATACAGCTCCAGCACGCGCTTGCCCTCGATCGCGCCCACCGTCGCGCCGATCGCTCCGGCGACCAGCTCGTGCACCCTCGCCGCCTGGTGACGGTGGACCTGCGTGAATGCTCCAAACGTTGCGTGATGATAGGTGCCCCCGAGGCGGTCGGGTACCATTCCAACGCCCGCCACCAGCCAGGTCTGCGCGCCGAGAACCTGAACGCTGCCCCGCTCCCGAAGGTTCACCGCCACGCCTTGCACCTGCTCGATCGCCGCCATGACGCGCGAACCCGCCTCCCGCAGCTTCGCCTCCGAGGGACGCCGGTCTCGCCGCACGACCAGGGTCAGCAGCACCCTCGCGCCTTCGTCGGTTTCGGCTTCGCGCACGTCGATCGCGACCAGCTCGCGCCCCGCGGTCAGCCCGAGCGATCCGGCGGTGAGCATGGCTCGCAGTCCGGCAACGACGCGGGCGACCAGGGGCGTCAGCACCTTGCACCCGGGAATGTCGACCACTTGGTGGTCGCGGTCGCGGGCGTACAGGCCGATCTTGCCGCCCGGTGCGACCATCAGCTTGGCCCGGGTCCGGTAGCCGAGCTGCAGGTCGGAACCGAGGACGGGTTCGACATGGATGTCGTGGAGGTCGTCGTAGCGCGAAAGAGCGGCGACGACGCGTGCATGTTTGATCTGCAACTGCCGCTCGTACGGCACGCCCAGGTGGGGGCACCCGCTGCAGAGCGTCAGGTGATCGCAGATCGTCGACGGCAGGGGGCTGGACGCGGACATCATGTTCGCAGCAGGCCACCGAGCCGGGTGGGACGGTCGACGGGGTCGTGGTCCCGCAGGAAGGCGAGGTTGACGGCGTTGATGACGGCGTGGGCAAGGATCGGTCCGAGCAGGGATCCGGTGGTCCAGTACAGGGCTCCGAGGGCCAGGCCCGCCAGCGCGGCCCAAGCCATCCACCACCACCGGCTGGGCCCCGGGAGCTGGTGGACCGCGCCGAAAATCAACGCCTGCCCGATGACCCCAATCCAGGGCGTCAAGAATCCTCGGAAGAAGAGCTCCTCGCCCATCGCCGACATCACAGCGACCATCCCGATCATCGGGTTGCTCATGTTTCGCGACACGGGCCTCAGCGCTTCGTGCAGACGCCGCGCCCAGATCGCCCGCGCCACTAGCACACGTGTCAGGACCACGACCAACGCGGCGAACAGCGCGCCGAGCCCGACCGAACAGACCGCGCGGGCCCACGCCGCCAGGTGAAGCAGCGGCGCCGGGTGCCAGAGCGGGTTGGCGTCGTTGGCGAGCACGGCGAGCAGCGCGCCCGCCACGCCGAGCAGCGCATATCCGAACGCGACGACGAGCCAGCGAAGGTCCACGGCGCAGACCTAAGCATGTTCCGGGGTGCATTGCACGCGCCGTGCAGGTCAGGTCTTCTTTCGTGGGATCTGCGGCGGAGGCGGCGGACGGCGAGCCGGATTCCCAGGCCTGGGCGGCGCGGCAGGCGGTGCGGCTGCCATGGCGGGCGGCGGACGAGACGCTCGCCGCGCCGGGGACATCTGCGACGCACGCCTGGACGTCGACGGCGCGTCGGACGGCGCCATCATCGGCCAGGAACGACGCCCGGTCGTCCCCTCTTCCTGCCAGCCCTCCCTCGCTACCGTGGACTCGTCGTCGAGCCGCACGGCCTCGATCAACAACGCGCCGATCGACCTGCGGTTGGCCGGCACACCCGCGTCATTGCCCGGCGCAAAACGGAATCGGCCTGCCTTCCACCGGAGAATCTCCCGAAGCGCGGCAAGCGGCGCCACCGTGCTGGCCCCGATCGAGCCGCCCACCGCATACCCCGCCACAATCTCCAGCGAGCACTTGCGAGCCCCGGCCGACACCTTCAACGTCCCCGACCGTCGCTCCATCTCGAGCAGCGTCAACACCGTCGCCACCGACATCTGCTCGATGTTGCCCTCGATCGCATGGCTTCCCGGCGCCATGCTCTCCGGCTCGGCGTCCTCGAACGTCAGCTCCTCGGCCGCGTCTTGCCCTCGCAGCCTCGACGCCATCCCCACGAGCGCCTGGACTTGCAGCGCCACCTCCTCGACACGGAACGGCTTGGACATGAACACGTCGCCGCCCGCAGCAAACGCCGCGGCTTTCGACGACAGGTCGTCCGCGTTGCTGACGAAGATAATCGGCACCACCGCCATCGGCCCCGGGTCCGACCGGATCGACCGCGCCAGCGACACGCCGTCGAGCTCCGGCAGGATCATCTCCATGATCACGCAATCGGGCTGGATCGTCCGTACCACGCTCAGAGCCGTCGCGCCCGACAGGCATGTGCTGACGTCGTTTCCGTGGTCCCGCAGTCCGTCCGCGAGCAGCCGTGCGACCCAGTCGTCGCCGTCGATGATCACCACGCGATTGCGCGCCATGCCGGCACCACGGTATCACAGACCCTCCGGGGTGCGAATTCTTGTGCAACGCGGCGCACGGGGGAAGACGACGCCTGCGGCGCTGCGGACAAGCCCAACGGGCAACGGAATCACAGCTCTTCGCTCGGACCGAGCGCGCCCGCGCGGTCCGATCTTGACGCCGGAGGCAGCCCGGCGAATCGTTGTCCCGTGACGTCGCTCGATCCGCCCGAGGTTCGTGTCCGGTTCGACAGCGGCCTGTCCCTGGTCGACGCCGTCGTGCGCCAGGTCTGCGCCGAGGTCGGCGATGTCTTGCCGAACGACGAGCTGGTGAGCTTTGGGCACGAGGGGCTCCTGGAAGCGGCGCGCCGTTACGACCCGGACCGCGGCGTGCCTTTCTTGCGGTTCGCGCACTATCGCGTTCGTGGCGCGGTCCTCGACGGGATGCGCCGGCACGCGCAGCTTCCGCGCAGAGCTCACGAGAAGGTCAAGGCGCTGCGCGCCGCGACCTCCGCCGCCGAGGGCATGGTGGAAGACACCGCAGCCGCTGTCGCCGCCGGGCTGCGCGGCGAGGCCGCCGACCAGCGCCTTGCCGACCAGCTCGCCGTGTTGGCCACCGCCATGGCCGTCGGCTTCGGCTCCGCCCTGGCCCTCGACGACGACGGGAACACCATCGCCGTCGATGAGAGCCGAAGCCCCGAGGATCAGATGCAAAGCGCCGAGCTGATGCGGATCGTGCAAGAGGAGATCGACCGCTTGCCGGAGATCGAAGCGACGCTGATCCGGCGTCATATCCTGGGGGAAGAAAGCCTGGAGACGGCTGCGGCCTCGATGGGCTTGTCCAGGTCGTGGGGCTGCCGGCTGGTGACCCGCGCCATGGCGACCCTGACTCGTCGCCTGAAGCGGGCAATCTAGCCCCATCCGCAACTTCGCTAGCAACACTCGCCCTGCACGGGCCGAGCTGTCCTCCGACACGCCACAAGGAGGCATGCATGAAGCTTGGTCCCGCCCCCAGCAGGTCTGCCGTCATCGACGGGCGCACGATTCCCGCGCCGCCCATCGAGCACCCAAGGGCCCCGCCGCAGGATTCGCCTACCTTCAGCCAGGTTCTGCAGCGTCTCGCCGGCGAGGTCGATCGCGGCGAAGCCGTCGTGTCTCATGCGCTTCGCGCCAGCCCGTCGGGTGACGACTCGCGCTCGATGATTGCGCTGCAAGCTGGCGTCTACCGTTATGTCGAGGCGGTCGACCTGTGCACCAGGCTCGTCGACCGCGCGGCTGGCGCCGTGAAGACAACCCTGCAGAGCCAGTGACGCTTGCCCAAGGCGGCCTTTCGTGGAACGAAACCCGCCGCCGGTAACGCGAGCATGGCCGAACCCGAACGTGTCGTGATTGGGATGAGTGGCGGCGTCGACTCCTCCGTCGCCGCCGCGCGCCTGGTCGACCAGGGATTCGATGTCGTGGGCGTCACGCTCCACCTCTGGGACGAACCGGACCCCACCAGGCGCAGCAGATGCTGCGCGCCGGAAGACGTCCGCGACGCTCGGCGTGTCGCGGACCAGCTTGGGATCGCTCACTACACGCTCGATCGACGGGCAAGCTTCGGCGCCCGCATTGTGCAACCCTTCGTGGACGCATACCTCGGCGGGCGGACGCCGAGTCCCTGCCCGCGTTGCAACGCCGAGATCAAGCTGCCCACCCTCATGCACCTCGCCAGGCTGATGGGCGCCAGGCATGTCGCGACAGGCCACTACGCGCGTGTCGTCCGGGATGAATCGGGAATCGCGCGTATCGCCAGGGGGCGCGACGCCGCGAAAGACCAGAGCTACTTCCTGTACGCCTTGCCGCCCGGCGTCGTCGGTGCGCTCCTGCTTCCCCTCGGCGAATGCATCAAGCGCGAGGTCCGCGCCGAGGCGCTCGCCCGAGGCCTGGTCGGCGCCGCCAAGGGCGAAAGCCAGGATCTGTGCATCGTTCCCGACGGAGACTATGCGTCGTTCGTGCAGCAACGCGCGGGTTCCGCGATTCGGCCGGGCAACATCGTCGATCGTCAGGGAGCCGTGCTCGGCCGGCACGACGGCGTCCACGGGTTCACCATCGGGCAGCGCAAGGGGCTGGGCATCGCGGTGGGGCGCCCCGTGTTCGTCACGCGCATCGACGCCGCGACCGCCACGGTCGTGGTCGACGACGAAGCCGGGTTGGTCGCCCGGACGGTGCTCGTGCCTGACCCGGTGGTCGGACCAGGGATCGAGCTTCCCATGGAAGCCGTCGTGCAGATTCGCTACCGCCACGCGGGTTGCGCCGCACGGCTGTCCTGGGAGGGCCGCGCGTTGCGGATCGACTTCCACGAGCCGGTCCGTGCCGCATCGCCAGGCCAAGTCGCCGTCGCGTACCTGGGTGACGTCGTCGTGGCAGGGGGGGTCATGCAGGAAGTCTGGCCGGCGGATTGCGGGACAGCGGGCAGCAGTGGCAGGATTCCGTCATGACTTACCTGCGCGCCGCTCCGTGTGCGATCGTCTCGGCCGCCTTGCTGGCGGGCTGCGGCGTGGGAAACGGTGCCGGGGAGGTCAGGAGCGACCGTCTCAGGCTGGCGAACTGCTGGGACGGCCCGTTCGACCTCGGCCCCGATTTCTTCGCCGGCGTGCCGTACCGCGAGTCGTACGACATCCGGATCCAGCGAGGCGACGACATCGAGGAAGTGTCCGACGGCGTGGCCGTTCTGATCAACGACGTGCATGAGATACGCGGCGACAACGGACAGCCGAGCCTGCTGGGGGTACCGCTCGACGTGGGGCTGCCGCCGGGGGTTTCACCACCTGGCGTGCCCGTGACGCCGGACCCGTCACCGCCCAAGGTCAGCATGGCGCTGTACCTGCGTCACACATGCTTCCAGACCAATTCGGCCGTGTACGCGGTGGGCGGGGTCATCACGTTCGAGAACCTTTTCAACGGCGACCGCAACGAAACCAATGCGGAGCAGAAGCTCACCTCGGCGGTATTCGACGTGGAGATGGCGGACCCCCGAGACCAGCCGGCCGGGGGCGGTCCGATCCCGGAAGACAAGCGGTCGCGTGTCACGGGGTGGTTCCGTTTCTACTTCGAGCGCGGCCAGCCTGCACAGCCGTTCCCCTGATTTCCGCGAGATCCCCGCCTTGCGCGAAGGGATCGGCTCCGGTACGCTGGCAAGCAGTGGTTGCTAGCCTTGGACTTGTTGGAGCACCGCGGCTTTCAGACGCGACAACTCCTGTCGAACGTAGCGGTCTTCGCGCGATCGACGAACGCCTGTCCGCACCCGACGCACACGGCGTGGTGTTCGTGCAGGCCGCCGACCGCGCCACCGCGCTGGCCGTCGAGCAGCACATCGCGCGTCGCGCAGCATCCAGGGATCGCGTCGCGCTGTCTGCAGACCTGCTCGTGGTCGATTCCTGCTGGTGCGAGTTCGCCACGCGTCTTGCCGTCGCGAACCTGTCGTCCGACCCCGACACCGCTGCCGATCAGCTTGCTTCGGCTGGCGCTCGTCACGTCTTGACGATCCTCGGCGGGATCGACCGCGGCACATGGGACGACGAAGTTCTTCAGGCTCTCGGCTCCCGGCCTTCGGGTCCGCTCTGCTTCGTGGTTGTCGACCGCGATGAAACCGTCGACACCATCGGCCGGGCGAGCGTCGTGGCGGTCCAGGCATCTTCCTGCGAAGTCTCGGCGTGGTGGGAGGGTGTCGTCGAGCAAGCCGCGGCCCGATTCACGGACCAGTCCGTGGGAGACCTCGACGCTTGGTGGCGCTGGGTTTCCCGCAGCGTCGGCCAGGTCGTCGCCCCCGACACCGGCGCGCTCGGCGACGACGCGACGCGGGCGTTGCGGCGGCTGCATCTGGTCGGCCGGGCGTGGCCGCTCGCCCACCGGGCGCTGCTCGGCTCCGAAACCGCGTGGCACGAGCTCCTCGACGCAAACCTGGTCGTCGAAGAGCAAGGCTTCATCCGTCCTGAATGGGGTACATCGGCGGACACCGCCGACAACACCGATATCCAGGCGTCGGCGATCGCGCTCGACGAAGTCTTCGCGCGCGATCCATGGGCGCGAGCGCTCGCCAGCAGGCTCCACGCGAGGGCGGGTTGCCTGCAGCGCGCGGAGCAGTCCCTGGCCGAAGCCATCGAAGCGGTTGAGAACGCCTCGCTTCGCCGCCAGATCTGGCGCACATGGCTCGACACGCTCCAGCAGGCTCCGCAGTCGTTCCGCGGCACCTCCGCGCTGCGCGGCGCCCGCACGGCGCTCGAGCGCGACGACGTCGATGTCGCGCTGCGCCTGTCGCAAATCGCGGCGGCCGATCCGCAGCACGCCTTCGAGGCCGCCTATCTCACGGCACGCGCACAGCTTGCGCGCGGCGACGTCGTCGCGGCCAGGGTGTCGCTCGATCGGGCCATGCTCGCATCGGAAACCGATGCCCAGCGCGGGTGCGTGCTCGCCTACCAGGCCGAGGCCGCCTACATCACCGGTAACCTGGATGCTGCTCATGCGTGCGCGTCGCACGCCCTCCAGCTCGCCTCGAGCGATGAGGTTCGCTTGCACGCGCGCAACACGCTGGGCAAGCTGTTGCTAGCTCGCGCCCAGTGGGACGCGGCCGACGCGCACTTCGCTGCGGACGAGCACGACGCCGCCTGCTCCGGGTCCGAGATGGCGCGCGTGCGTGCCCGCGTCAACCGCGCGATCGCCTTGCTGTCCAAGGGCAGGTCGGAGGCAGCGCGCGGCATGCTCGAGAGCGTGCTCGTCGAAGCCCAGGCCCGACGCGATCTGCGCGCCATGGCCTTCGCCCTGTCCAACCTTGCCGTCCTCGCCGTGGACCGCCACGACTACGCTCAGGCGTTGGAGATGTCCGAGCGCGCGATCGAGGTCCGCCGGCGCCTGGGAGATCGCGTGGGTCTGGCGCGCGTCGTCACCAACCTCGCCGAGCTCCGCTTGAGGCTGGGCCTGGTGCAAGAGGCCGAGCAGGCGTTGGCTTTTGGAAGACAGTCGCTGGGCTCGGCGATGCCGCCCACGCGCGCTGCCCACTTCGCCCTCGTTGCCGCGCGGATCCACCTCGCACGCGCCGAGTCCTTCGATGCCGCGCGCAATGTCGCCGCAGCGATCGCCGATGCCACCGGGTCGAGCGACGGCGCCATGCTGGGCGAGTGCTATCGCGTGGCAGCGCGCATCGCATTCGAGGACGGCGACGTGGCGCGCATGGCGCGCGAGATCGAGCAAGCAGAAGCCCGCGCCGATTCGCCCTTCGCTCGCGCGGAGGTGGCGCTGTTGCGAGCCTATCTCGCGCAATGCCGCGGCGACGACCCCGGCCCCGACATCGACCGGGCACGCGACAGCATCCGAGAAACCAACGACGACGACCTCCTGCGAGAGTGGCATGTGCTCGCGGCGGACGTGGCCCGCGTCGAGGGCGACCTCGATGCAGCCCGACGGCATCTCCTAGCTGCGGAGCGTCTGCGCGACCGCGTCGTCCAGTCCTTGCCGTCGTCGCTGCAGCCCGCTTACCTCGGTCGCCGCGAGATGACGCGCATCGCGAGCGTTCGGTCTGCCATCGACCGCACGGAGCGCGCTCGCACCGACGACGCCACCGAGCCTCCGCCATCCGCCGAGCGCCTTGCCGCTCCGGCCGCCGTCGACTTCATCGGCGACCACCCCTCGGTGCAGCGATTGATGGCAGCCGTGCGAAAGGTCGCCCGCACGCGTGCCCCCGTGCTGATCCACGGCGAGAGCGGCACCGGCAAGGAGCTCATCGCCGAGGCCCTCCACCGCCTGAGCGACCGCCGCCAGGGCCCGCTGGTCAAGGTCAATTGCGCCGCCCTCGTGGAGACGCTCCTCCTGTCCGAGCTGTTTGGCCACGAGAAAGGCGCATTCACCGGCGCCGCGGCACGTCGCCGGGGCCGCTTCGAGATCGCCGACGGCGGAACCCTCTTCCTCGACGAGATCGGCGACATCTCTCCGCGCACCCAGGTTGCCTTGCTCCGCGTGCTGCAAGACCAGACCTTCGAGCGCGTGGGCGGAAGCACCACGCTGCGTTGCGACGTGCGCATCGTGTGCGCGACGAACCGGGATCTGAAGGCCCTGGTCGCCCAGGGCGCGTTCCGCGAGGACTTGTACTACCGGCTCTGCGGGGTCACCCTCGAGATCCCCGCGCTTCGAGCCCGCTCCGACGACATCCCCGCGATCGCCAACCACTTGCTGCAGAAGATCGCCTTGGAGCGGAGCGAGAAGCCCAAGCGTCTCTCGCACGACGCCCTGCTGCGGCTCCAACGCTACTCCTGGCCGGGCAACGTGCGTGAGCTCGACAACGTGCTCCGCGCCGCCTCCTTGTTCAGCGAAGCAGACGAGATCGACGCGCCGACCCTTTTCGAGCACCTGCACCCCGCCGCCGACGACGCCTCCGTGTGGAAATACCCGCCCCAAGAGCAAGCTCAACCGCTCGGCCCCGACAGCACGCCGCCCGCATCGTCGGGCGGAGCCGACCCTTCCACCGTCGCCTACGACGAGATTCGTCAGCGCGGCGCCAGCCTCAGCGATCTGAAACGCCAGATCGAACACGATTGCATCCAGCGTGCGCTGCAGGAAACCAGCGGCAACATCACCCGCGCCGCTGCCCTGCTCGGCATGAAACGTCCCCGTCTCTCCCAGCTCGTCAAACAGTACGGCCTCCTGGAGAACACCTCGGAGGAATTGTAGCCATGGCAAAGCGAATTCTCCCCCTGATCCTGCTGGCCTTGTCCCTGGGCGCCTCCGCATGCGCCCTGCAGCCGCTCGACCCCGTCGAGGATCCGGTCGAAGATCAGTCCAGCTCGCTCACCAGCCCAGAGCAAGGACCACCGTCGCCTGCCACGGCTGACCGACCATCGCGCGCCAGCTACCCGCTCACGTCGGGCCAGTCGCCCACGATCGCGCCGGGCAGCAAGCTCGCCAGCGACGACAACCCCGATAAGCCGCAGCCCGACCCGTGGAATTCCGCAACCACGGTCTCCTCGCAGAGTTCCACCTCCAAGTAGCACCCCCGCCCGACACGCTGAGCTTCGTTCGTGCGTGATGCTCCTCCGCACACGCAGCACGTTCCCATACGCCGCGTTCGCAACCATGGCGAAGTGTCGAGCCCGCGGTGACCATCCTTTCGCACGCGTTTCGGACTCCGTGCGCCCTTTCCACGCACCCGCGCCGCGCATGAGAGGGTGTCGGTGACGCAGAAGCAACGTGGCAAGGTGCGCAAAACCTCGCGGGCCTGGCAATCGCCGAGCAGCTTGCGGCGCCCTCGTCGTACCTCGCAACGTCGCGCCGAAGGCCGGCGTCTGGCAGGTCGCCACGTCGAACACACAGGGCCGACGCTGGCAGAAAATGGCCCGAAGCAGCCCGAACAGCCGCTTGCACTCAGTGGTACGTGGCCGTGAAAAGCAAGGCGGGAACCACAACCGAGTGCTTGTCTTCGACGCCTACGCCCCCGGCGCGCGTGCTGTACTTCAAGGATGCGTACGTCACGCGCCCGAGCAGGCCGATCCCCCATTGCTCTTCCACCCACCATTCGTAACCCACTCCGAGGTTGAACGCCGGACCGGAAGGGTTCTGCGTGGTTGTGTTGCCGGAGTCGTCGCTCAGGCTCAGCTCTCCGTAGCCGACCGTACCCTGCGCGTGGAGGCCGCCCGTCGGAACGAAGTAGTAGTCGACCAGCAGGCCGACGAGGGACAGATTCATGTCGACGCCGCTGGCGGTGACGGAGACGTCTCCCGACTCGATGGTGGGCGAAGAAGCGACCACGGCGGAGACAGCTCCACCGATGACGAGTCCAGGGGCCGGGGTTCCGCCGAGGGCGAACTCGGCGGTCGCTGCGCCGCCTTTGATCGTGAAGTCTAGACCGTTGGACACCTTCTCCGAGTCGGACAGGTAGCCGCCGCCCAGGGCCATCCGAAGATAGAAGCCATCGTGGTTGTGGATGGTCGGGTCGGGTTCCGACGGGCGCGGCGGAGCGTAGTAACCGGGAGCAGGGCCGTAGCCTGGCGGAGGATAGCCTGGTTGGGCGTATGCGGGAGGGGGCGCGGGAGGGGCGTACCCGGCCGGGGGAGGCGGCGCTGGTTGTGCCGGAGGCACCGGCTGCGTCTCCCCAGGCGCCGGGGGCGCAGGCGCCGGGGTCTGCGCTTCGACGGCAGACGGCACACCGATCAGCAAAGCGAAAGCCGTGGTCATCAGAACCGCTTTGGTCATCACGCGCCTCCTGTTGGGTTGGGAGAGCGCGCCGGACCTTGGTGGTCTTGGCGCGCATCGCGTACGGCAGCGAATCCGGGACAGCAGCCAGATTCCACCACCCGTCGGACACGCCGATGCTAGGTCGGCTCGCGCGCCCAAACAACGGTCTCATCGAATGCGCGCCGAAGCCTTGCAGATCGGCGGTCTGGTCCAAATCCCTTGGCGTGCAAACATCGCTTCGTGCGGTCGCGGCCCGCCGCTGGCGGCGCAACGCGCGACCCGACCCGTCGCGCTCGCCGACATCCTCGCCGCAGCGTCGGTCGACACAACTACGTGCGAATGCCCCGACGACACGCCGTTCGCGTTGCTGCTGTCTGCTCCGCCCACGCGTGTCCAGCCTGCGGTCGTCGATGCGTCGCCCACTCAGTCCTGTTTCTGGACCTTCACGTAGCTGCGCGACATGGCGTAGCGAGCGCCCCACAGTAGCAGGACGACCAGCACGGGGACGGCGTAGAGCATCGGGGCGACGAAGTCGAACAGGCCGACGACGACGGGGTGGTTGAGGAGGGGGACATCGGAGAGCTTTCCGAAGCGCTGGAGCAGACGCTGGAGCAGCAGGCCCACGCCGGAAAGGGCGGCGATCACGGCGACACCGCGCAGCATGTTGGCGATGATCACGGGAATCAGGTTGAGCTTGCGGAAGATCGTCTTCTGGCCCTGCTCGAAGTCCTGGAGCCGCTGGATCAGGAAGTCCGGCAGGCTGTTCGCCAGCATTTGGAGAGAAAGCGCCCTGTCGATGACCGCACCCGGACCGTACATGCGATCCAGCTCTCGCATGCGTATCAGCCGGATGGCCCGGCGAGTCTCCTTCTTGTAGTCGAACTCGGGCGCGACCCGCAGAACCACCGAGTCCACCGTCAGCAGCGCCTTGAAGTACAGCATCGTCTGCATCGGAAGCACCAGCCCGACCTGCCTCGCGATGGCCATCGACGCGTTCACCAGGCGATTGAGCGTTTTCTCGTCCCGCCCGGCTCCAGGGTTGTCGCAAGCATCGAGCCACTCGTCGGCGTCCTCCGCGAAGTCGTCGTAGACGTCCGTGACGGCCAGGCCACGGGGCGCATCGAGCAGGTCGAGCACTGCCACGAAGAGCCGCTCGATGTTCTCCTGGACGACGGCATCCATCAGCAGGATCTGCTCACGGCGAGCCTCCTCGTTGAGCCGGCCGAGCAAACCGAAGTCGAGGAACCCCACCGTGTTCTCCGGCAGCACAACCAGGTTGCCCGGATGCGGGTCACCGTGGAATACATGCCCGACGAACGCTTGGAGCAAGAACGATTGCCACAGGTTGCGTGCAAGCGTCAGACGGTCACACGAGATCGCCGCTAGCTCGTCGTCCAGCGTCGGGTCTCCGGCTTCCAATCGCTCGATGACCCGGCTGAAGGGCAAGCCGTCGAAGTACTCCATCGTCACCACGCGGTTGGTCGTGTACTGCCAGTAGATGTAGGGGATACGCTGGCGCGTGTTCCAGCTCGTGACTTCGTGCAGGTGGTCCGCGTTCTTCGCCTCCTGCATGTAGACGACCTCGCGCCGTGTCCACCGCGCGAAATCGCGGAAGATGGGCACCAGCTTGATCCGTCCGAGCACGCTCGAGATGTCGACGATCCACCCGAGCAGGACCAGCAGCCGCGTGTCGGTGTCGATCTGCATGTCGCTGCCCGGCCGCGAAACCTTCACAATGGCATGCTTGCCTGCGTTCTCCCCCTTGAGCGTGACCCGGTGCCCCTGGCCGAACGACGCTGCGCCGACGGCTTCGTCGTCGAACCATTCGAACAGGTCGTCGACCGATTGGCCGAGCTCGAGGGCGATGATCTGCCGGGCGACGATCCCGGGAAACGGGGGCACCTGGTCGAACAGGGTCGCGAGCTCCTTGCAATAGGCTGGCGGCAGGATGTCCGACCGGATGGAGAAGAACTGGCCGAACTTGACGAAGGCCCCGCCCATTTCGACGACGTACCTGCGCAGTCGCTGAGGGTTGTGGGGCTTCCAGCTCTTGCCGTGCAGACGCTTGAAGCCGGGTACCCGCAGCAGCGCCTCTTCTGCCAGGAACAGCAGAAAGAATTTGAAGAACCCGGTCAACACCTGGGCGGTGCGATTCATCTGCTCCGTCGCTCCTGCGTCGAACCGCTCAGAAACCCGCCGTCAGACACTGCGAGGCCCTGGTGGAAACGCGTCCCTGCCGCGTCCGCGCTTCCACCTCGATCGCTGGCTCGACGACGCCTCGTGCGGGCTCAGTCCTCGTCGCGCTTCGCGCGCTCTCCGCGATTCGCACGTGGGCTCCGGATCCCCTCTTCGAAGCGACGGTCGAGCCGACGCGGAACGCGCCGAATCTCGTCGATCACGTCGTAGGCGGCCAGATCGGCTTCGTTCGCCAGTCCCCGGACCACGTCACCCGGCTCCTTGTAGTCCTCGTCGAACGCACGGTCGACCACGCCCCGAAGAACGCGCGAGAAGATATCCATCGCCAGCGCGACGGACTCCGCTGCCACGAACGCCGTGCCACGGTTCAAGTCGCCCAGCTCGTCCCGCAGGGGCGGACGGCCTCGCCGGCCTCGTCGTGCTCGCGGACGCTCCTCGTCGTCATCGTCGTCCCTGTCGTCGCGCTCGTCGCGCTCCCATCCGTCGTCCACGCTCGACCCGCGCCTGCGGCCTTCTCTTCGCCGCTCGGATCGGGGCCGCACCGTTCCACGTTCGCGAACCAGACCCTTGTTCTCTTCTGCCATGTGCTTCCCTCCCGTTGCACGCTGCATCGTGCCTGACGAGTCTCGCGATCCTACCCGATATGACGCCTCGAATGGACGATCTTTCCGGCACCCGAAGAGGTACCTGCCGCGATTCATCCAAACAGCTCTTTTCGAACCTCCGGCGACTGTGTTACGCATGGCGGACACGCTGGAGCGTCAGGTTGACCCCAGACACCTTTCGGGGAGGCGAAGCTCATGTCGAATCCTGCCCAGGCACGGCTCATCTTCCACAAAAATTCGTTCTTCGAGCTGGCTACGCCGTCGCGTACGCTCTTCATCGATCCCGTCTTCTCCCACGAGCGCAGAGGTCGCCGCGTCGCAGATGAAGTCCGCACCTGCGACTACGTGCTCGCTACGTCCATGACCCCCTGGTTCGAAGACGTCCTCGACGTGCTCGACGCGTGCGACGCGACCTTCGTGGGCTCGCACAGGCTCACACGCTTCGTGTCCTCGGAGCTGGGGCTCAAGAAGAGCCGCCTGCTCGATCTCGAGCCCTGGGAGCGGGCTTCCGAAGCCGGCCTGCGCATCACGGCGCTGCCCATCAGCGCCAGCATCGGCATGGAAAACGCCATCGAAGAGGGAACGTCCATCGTCCGGGACATCTCCAACATCTTCCCTCGCGGCGCCACGCGGATCCCCCTGCTCGGCGCCGCCCTCCCCCTGTTCGACAACGGCATGCGCAACGCCACCCGCCTGCTCCAGGGCGTCACATCCATCGGCCAGCCCAGAGCCTTCGGTCGCGTCGGCGACATGCTCGGCGTCGACGTCGGCCAGATCACCGGCGGCCGACCGGGACTCGGCTTCCTCTTCGAGCTCGATGGCTTCCCCTCCCTCATGCACCTCGCCGACGGCGTCCATGCGGCCACGTCCGATGACGACCTCGACGATATCGCCGACGTGGCCGAGCCCGACGTGCTCGTGATGCACGTGTCGGGCATGGATGTGGAGCCGGTGGTCCGCGCGGTCCGCACGTTGCGTCCGAAGACGGTTTTGCTGTACCGCTCGCGGGATCCGTATGCCGCTGGCCGGCGCGGGCAGACGCTGCCCATCAGCTCGTTCATCGGCGCGATCGAGGAAGGCGCTCCTGGCACCGAAGCGCTGCACATGCGCAAGGGAGACGCCTACATCCTCGCTGCGATTGCCCCGGAAAAGGCTTCTTCCGCTGCAGCCCGGACGCCCCAGGCAAGCTCTCCGTTCGCCTCGCCCAAACCCTCTGCCGCCGCGCCGCCGCCTGCTACTCCCAAGCCCTGAGCCCCCGGCCCTTCGTTCCTCCGCCATTGGCCGTGCCCCAGGCACACGCTTGCACCGCGAGGTCTGCCTTGCTCTCCCGCAGCGAAATCGTCTCTCTCGACAAGTCCTTCCTCTGGCATCCGTACACCGCGATGGACCTCTACGTGCGCGAGGTCGACCCGTTCGTGATCCATCGCGCCGAAGGACCTTTCCTGTTCGACATGGATGGACGCAGGTACATCGACGCGAACGCGTCGTGGTGGCTATCCGTTCTTGGACACAACCACCCACGCCTCGTGGCCGCGCTCAAGCGCCAGGCCGACCAGATGTGCCACTGCTCGCTCGCCGGCACCACCCACCCCCAAGCCGTGCAGCTCGCTCGCGACCTCGTCGACGTAGCCCCTTCCGGACTCACTCGCGTCTTCTTCAGCGATGACGGCTCCACCGCCATCGAGTCCGCCGTAAAGATGGCCCTCCAGCTCTTCTTCCAGAGCAACTCCCCTCGCCGCACATCGAAGACACGGTTCGTCGCGCTCGATGGCGCCTTCCATGGCGAAACCGTCGGCGCCTCCAGCCTCGGCGGCGTCGAGGTCTTCCGTCGCCCCTTCGCCAGTGTCCTGTTCGACTGCATCCGCGTCCCCTCACCCGCTGACCCCGACGGCTGGCAGCGTTCCTTCGACACCTTGATCTCCATCGTCACGCGATCGGCCGACGAGATCGCTGGTGTGGTCATCGAACCAGTCGTCCAGGGCGCAGCGGGCATGCAGGTCTACGACCCTACGTATCTGGTCGAGCTGCGGCGCGTCTGCTCGCGTCATGACGTGCTGCTCATCGCAGACGAGGTCTTCACGGGATACGGCCGCACAGGACGCATGTGGGGCTGCGACCACGCCGGCATCTGCCCCGACCTGCTCTGCGTCGGAAAAGGGTTCAGCGGCGGCGTCCTGCCGATGGCCGCCACGCTCACGACCGAAGAGGTCTTCCAGGGGTTCTCCGGCGACCGCTCCCGCGCCTTCCTTTACGGCCATTCCTATGCGGGCAACCCCCTGGCCGCCGCCGTCGCTCGCGAAACCCTCGCCATCTTCCGCGACGATCGCATCGTCGAGAATACGCGGTCCAAAGCCGAACGCATCGCCAACGCGTTCCGCCGGATCGCTTCCCTTCCCGGTGCTTGCAACCCACGCTGGTGCGGCATGATCGGCGCCGTCGACCTGGCCATCGATCCGCCCGGCCGGCCCCCCGTCGCGGCGGATGCGATCGAGACCGAAGAAGATCTATCCGCAAAGGGATACCTGGGCGGCGCGGGCTGGCTCGTGTACGAGGCCGCGCGACGGCGCGGCGCGTATCTCCGCCCCCTGGGAAACACCGTTTACATCTGCCCTGCCCTCAACATCCCCGACCCTGTCCTCGACGACCTCCTCGATATCGTGCACGACAGCATCGAGGAGGTCGTGGTGCGAAAGCTCCGGTAAATCCGGCCCGCGCAGCGCAACCGTTCGTTCGCACCCTTCGCAGGATTGTTGGCCGTCCCTCGCGGGATTTGGTTCCTTCGCCCCATGGAACGACCCGTGCTTGGACCTGCGCCTGGCGCGATGACTCTTCGTGACGCTACCCAAGTATTCGTCAATACCCGACGCGGGCTGCGCATCGCTTGCCGACTGCTCGGCGCCCAGCACCGCAGCCCGACCGCCATCCTGACCTCCGGCATCGGATGCGGCCCCGTCTTCATGGACGCCATCGCCATGGAGCTCGCACGCGATCATCGCGTCGTGTACTGGGACTATCGCGCCCATGGTGACAGCGACTGCGCACCCGACAACCGCTACCGCATCGCTGACCACGCCGAAGACCTCGACGCCGTCATCCGTGCCCTCGCCGGCGAAGAAAAGCCCGTGCTCGTCAGCTTCTCCATGGGCGTGCAGGTCGCCGTCGAGTGGACCCGCGCCCACCCGACCCAGGCATCCGCTTACGTGTTCCTGCTGGGAGTGCCTCGCAACCCCATGCACCGCACGCGCGTGCTGCGACGCAACGCTGCCCGGCTTGCAGACCGAATCGCACGCCACGGACGCCCCGTGCTGTCCCTCGTCCAGCCCTTCTCCAAAGCCGCGTTGCGTTCCCCCATGACATGGCGCCTGGCCCGGTCCGCCGGCTTCATCGACCCGCACTGCCCGCGCGACGAATTCCTCGAGTTCGTCCGCTATGCCACCGACGTGCCCCTCGACGCCTATCTTGGTTGCTGCGCTGGCCTCCTCGAGCACGACGCCACGGATGTCTTCGAAAGCATCCGACAGCCTGTCCTGATGCTCGCCGCCGAGGGTGACGTGCTCATCTCCGCCAAGGAGTGCCGCGACTTCGCCGAACGCCTGCCCCACGCCCGCTTCGAGTCGCTGCGATACGCGTCCCATGCCAGCTCGATCGAGTATGGCACCTACGTCGCCGGCAGAATCCGCCGCTTCCTCGACGGGGCGCGCCTCCAGGTCGCCAGTGCCGCCTGAGGTCGGTGGCGGCCGCCACATTCGCCGCTTTTCCGCCACATCCCTCGCATCCCCCTGCTTTTTCCCTGGGTCGCGCTTCGCGGACCCCTCGCGCCGCCCGCAACCGGGTGGCGACCCGCCACCCCCTTGCCCCCGTCCATCTCTTGTTTTCTCGGCGTTTTTCGAGGCCCCACGCAGGCACGTCGCTTGCGAATCGAACCGCTCATGCGTCCGCTCCCCTTCGTGCTCCCTGCCCTGCTCGCCACCTGCTCCCCAGCCCAGGATCCGGTCCCCTTACCCGCGCCGACCGATGACCCTCTGCCCGCTTCCTCCCCGACCGACCAGCCGGTCGCGCGCGAAACGCCGATCGCTGTATGTGCCGCAACCACTGGAGGTATAGCGCTTCTCGACACCGCCGGTTCCATGCTCGCACGCGCGGATACCGACTGGCCTGTCACCGACATCGCTTTCGACCCGTTGTCGAAGACCATCGTCGTCGCAGAGTACGAAGACGACTCGGCCAGCCGGATCAGCGCGTGGACCGTGACCGACCGTGCCGGCGTCTTGCACCTCGACCGCCTCGGGTCGTGCCCGATCGACGCCTACGGCCTCGTGTTCCCGACCGATGCAGGCGTGCTGCTGATCGAACAGACCGGGTTGGACACGGCCTGGTCGGTCTGGGATCCCGGGCTGGCGCACCCGCTTTGGCGCACGCATCAGCCCGCACCAGCATCCCTGTTCCCTTGGAACGACGAACGGTTCCTCTGGGCCGGCGTCGTCGTCCGCGATCACCCGGATCATCCGTCTGCGGAGCTTGTGCTGTGGCGTGTGACCGAAGCCGCGCTGGGCGTCGAGGCTCGCGTGTCGCTCGGCGCGATGTGGGCTGGCGCCGAGCCCGTGCGCGCTTGCCCCCTCGCCCCTCCGATGGTGTCGCTGTCCCGTGCACACGCACAGTCGATCGATGTCGCAACCTTCGACACGTCGCTCGGGACCGAAACGCATGCAACGTCGTTCGCGACGACCGGCCCCGGCGACGTCATCGACATGCTCTGCGATCCTCCAAACGACAGGAGCTTCACGCTGATTACAGGGTCAACACATCCCGCCATCGTCGTGCTCGAAGGTTCAGGCCGAACGCACTGGATTGAAACCGACTTGCCACCAGTGATCGCGCATGGTTCCTGGCCATCCCGACACCTCGCTCTCGATCACGAGCAAGGTCGTCTGCTCGTCGCCGGGCCAGGCTATGTCGCCGCGGTCGACACGCGACACGCCGACTACCGCGTTGCGTGGACGAACACGCACGCACGCTGGCCGGTGGAAATCGTGGACGGGCTGACCGGTCCGCGTTAGCGGCTGCCGGTCGTGACGTTCGCGTGGACGGGCGACTGTCCCGCCATGTCGAAGCGGTACTGGAAGCCAAGGCGGAACGCGATCTCCGAGACGGTCCCGATGCCTGGCACCGGGGGCGAATCCGAGCCGCTCAACGGGTCGCTCGTCAGCCGGTAGTTCGTGTAGCTCACGCTCGTGAGCATGGCCGAGCTCTGGCTCAGGTCGAGGTCCATGCCGACGCTCGCGCCAAGCGACAACCCGGCATTCGGCCCGCCTTCCGACCGGTAGGGTTGCGCGGGCGACAGGGCGTAGTTGCTGGTCTGGACCGTCGACCCGCTCGCCGTGGCGGTCTGCCAGGTAGCGCCGACCTGCAGGCCTGCGAACAAGCCGACGCTGTCCGAGCGCACGGGATAAGCACGCAGATGCAGCGCAAGCGTGTGCAGGCGCCGCTCGATGTTGCCCGCGCTGTCATCATTGGTCGGGTTGAAGGTCTCGCGGCTCGCAAGCGCGTAGCTATAACCAAGCCCGAACGCCCACTGACGGTTCGGAGCGAAGAACAGCCCGGCACCGTAGGCCAGCCCGGTCCGCGATGCAGGCTCGTACCCGCTCGACAGCGAGCCGACGCGCACGGTCGCACCGAGGTTGCCTTCGATGGCGAGCGTGGTTTGGAGCGGCTTCTTCCGAACCGGCTTGTCCGCTTCGACCGGCGCAGGTGCAGGGACCGGAGGGGGCGGCGACGCAACTGGCGGCGCGGGAGGTTGCGCCGACGGCGCCACCGCTGGCGGTGCCACCGGAGCCGTGTTGGTTGGCGGGGGCGGCGCAACGGTATCCGAGGGCGGCGGCGCACCAGGCGCTGTGTCCGTCGGTGCCGAAGCCGTTGTCGATGCGGGCGGCGTCGTTGGCGTCGCCCCTGGCGCCGTGCTGTCCGGCACGCTGGGAGCACCCGGTGCCGCCGTGTCGCTGCCCGAAGGCGGTGCAGCCGGAGGAGCAAAGGGGTCGCCTTGCGCCAGCGCCATGTGCGCGATGAGGGGTGTCAGGCAGCTCGCGAGGACGAGCAATGAACGACGATGGGTACGCATGGCGCGTACTATCGCCGCATGACGGCGGATTCGCAATTCGCAAAAAGGGTACGAGCGGCAGGAAATGCGTGCGGGGCGGCCCTGGGCGTATCGGAAGCAGTCCGCGCATCTTGATTCGCACCTTGCGGACCTCTTGACGCGCCACACCAAACCTTGACACCGCGCGTTATCGTGTCAACGCTGCCGCCATGCGACCCCGCGACATACACGGACACCCCACGCTTGGCCCCCTGTCCGGCAACTGGTTGGTCGGGCTCATCGCCGTGCTGGCGATCGCTGCCAACCTGGCCGTGCAATGGCTCGTCCTGCGGTCACCGCAGTAGGCAGGACTACAGCGCGGCAGGCTCGGGTGGCTGGGGCGGACCGGCCTTGGTCAAGGCCACCAGTGCCTCCCGCACTTCGGGCAGCGTGAGGGGATCCACTGAGGCTTCCGCGACGATCTTTCGCCCTTCAGCGCCTCCTACCTTCATGATCGCCCTGGCGACGTCAACCACGGCGGCGACCAGGTCCGGGCTGTCCGCCGCTGCACGATACAGGGCGAAGAACGTCTGAAGGGCCCCCAGCTCGTTGTCGGAAGCCAGGTCCACCAGGGCACGAGCCGCACGACGGATGTCGTTGGGCGAGTCAGCCGGGTCGTTCAGGTGCATGGCAAGCAGGGGTGCCGCTCGACGTTCTTTCATCGCTGCGAGGGCATCGGCCAGAGGGCCGACCGGCGGGGTCGTCAGCACGTCGTGCATGTAGTCGTACCGCTTCTTCAACGCCTCGATCATGAACTCCGCGCCGTTGCGTCGTGCGGCCAGCCCGGCGCGCGCATCGTCGACCAGCACCGGCGAAGCCGCGGGATTGCTCGCAAGCTCGATCAGCGTCCGCGTGGCCGTTTCGCTCTGCTGACCCACCAGCTCTCGCAGCAGGAAACGCTGCATCGTCGCTAGCTCGGCATCCTTCGCAAGAACCGCGGTGGTGAGCTGGTCGACCAGGGGCTCGCCGACCCCCGGCCTGGCCTCGACTTTGTAGTCGTCGGCCTGCACGACGCATGACATCACTTCGTGCCCGAGGTCCACGCTGCCTGCGTCGCTTCCGCTCTCCGCACGGAGCATGCGCACGCGCCCGGAGGACAGGCAAACCGCCACGCCACCCTGGAAGGCGTCTCCGCCGATCGCGTCATGATCGAGCGTCCGGGCCCACACCAGCTCCCCCGCCGCGCCGGACAGGCCAACCGCGATCCGATAGTACGTCGCATAGTAGCGGTCCGAGTCGAGCCCCAGCCGCCCGCTCGCGAACGACGGCAAAGCGTAGGCGGCGATGCGGTCGAAAGCGTCGGCTTTGACGTCGAGCACGAAGCCGCCCGGCCGCATCCAGCGAGGCTTGCCGGGAAGCTCGCGGGCCGGCAGCGTCACGTGGTTCGCCTGCCCGCGCGACGCACCGCCGATCTTGTCGTCGAACCGCGTCGCACCGGTCTCTCCGAAGTACAGCGAACCGGCCGCGACGAAAGCGTGGCTGGTCTGCGCGCGCAAGGTCACTCGCCCGACCTCTTCGCCGGACCCCAGGTCGTACGCCGTCACGTACTGGTTCGACCAGGGAATGAAGGCCACATTGCTGATCAGCGCCGGTCTTCCGATGGCGACATCGGTCTCGATCTGACGCATCACCGTTCCATCCCGCTTGATCGCAAGCAACCCGCCACCTGTCTGCCCCGACGGCTCGAGGGACACCAGGGTGGTGGATCCGTCGTCCGCGGCGCCGCGGATCCTTCCGGTTGCAGGACGGCTCCACAGCTTGCGTCCGGACCGCGCTTCCAACGCAAACACCTCGCCACCGCCGGTGCCAACCACGACGCCACCGGCAATCCAGGGGCGAGCGTTCACCTCATGGACGAGCTTCCACCTCGATCCGCCGTCGAGCGTCGTGGCAATCAGCCCGTCGGGCACGACACCCACCGCAAGGCTGACTCCCCGGGGGATCGGGCGACCGCGGAGCCCGGCTTCGACCGACGCGATGGATTGGCCGCCATCATCCTGCCAGTCCGTCGAGAAGACGTTGGCGGCTCGCGTGGTTCCCGCGCTGCAGCCTGCGAGCAAGAGCGCGCAGGCGAACCAGGTCTGGTGCAACCTCATGGCCGCGGCTCCGTGGGCTCACGCCTGGCGCCCGGGGCGCCTTCTGTTAACGAAACCGCCAGGTCCAAGGCTTGCTTGACGCGCTTGGACCAGCTCGCCGGCCACCTGCCTTGAACGTCTTTCAAGAACGCGTGCGCTTCGGCCGTTCCGATCTCCCTGACCCTGCCCACGATGTTGGTCTTGAGCTCATCCGAAATCTCGGCGGGGTCACGGAACAAGATCTGTTCGAACCCGCTCGTCATCACGTCGAACCCGATCTGCCCGGTCTTCGATGCGAACCGCTCGCACTGCGAGCCGGTGCAGAGCTGCCCGATCGACGCGGCGGCTTCAGGCACCTTGTGGTCCAGCGCAACGAACAGATCGTCGACCGCCTCGCGCGCACCGATCGCTCCCAGCCCGCTCGCCGCCAGACCGCGCACCATCGCGTCCGAATCCGACAGGGCACCGCGAAGCGCCGTCGCTGCCGCTGCTCCCCGTGTCTTGGCAAGCGCTTGCGCCGCCGCCCGGCGCACGGCCGCGTCTCGATGGCGCAGGTATGGGGCGATCGAGGCCGACGAGACTTCAGCTCCCACGGACGCCAGGCTCTTGAGCGCCGTCACCGCCAGGTCGGCCGGAAGCCCGCCCGCGAGCCGCGCCATGGCAGCAGGCATGACGAGCTGCGCGGCAGCACCGCCCGCAGCGAGCTGCTGGAACCCCGCAGCCACGTCCTCCCGCTTCGTGCTCCGTATCTGCGCCTCGATCGCCTTCGCTCGAGCCACATCGTCCTTGCTCGGTGCCGCCTTGCCGGAAGCCTTGGCCGCCGCTCTGGGGCGGCCTTGCGCAAAGGCTTCTTCGCCGGTCGCAAGCGCCGATACGGCAGCCCCCACCAACAGCACCCCTGCCGCGACAAACATCCCCCTCGTGATTCGCCTCCGCATACACGCCCCCTTGGTTCCTCGATCGACGACTGCAGTCCGTCTCATGGCGCCCTCCAGCGCGGATGTTCCCGACATAGCGTCTATCCCGCCGCTGCGCCAGCCTTCGCATCGGCGGGCGTCAGGGCAGCCTTGCGCGTCCCCATGAAGCTGCCCGCAGCAAGACCAGCCCAGATGGGCAGCACAAGCGCGATCATCTCGCCGTTGACCTGGTCGAACCAGGGCAACACCTTCAGCACCAGCCCGACAAGCGAGATGATGGCAAGCGCGAAGCTCACCACCGGCAAAGCCTTCCGCGCCCAGCCTCGATCCCGCAAAGCACCGGCTGCCACCACCACCAGCGCCAGGGAAAATGGGCTTGTCTGCAGGATATTCTCGTTGTGCCAGGCGACCTGGTGGTCCGTGGCCACCCAGAAGAACACGAACAACGACCCCAAAAACCCGCTGAATCCCCCGATCGCGATGCCGGGCAACGCAAACGCCAGGCGAATGCCCAGCGCGCTCTTCGCCGCACGCCCGACCGCCCGCAGCCATCGCCAAGCGGACCATCCCAGCAGCCCCCCCACGATCGCACCCACGATCAACAGGGGAAGCATGCGGCGCGGCGGTTGCTCCCACGCCGGCGCCCGGTCGGCCCGCACCAGCCACGTCTCCGAACGGACCAGCGGCACCTCGTTGCCCTGCGCGTCCCGGTTCTTCGCCCGACGCAGCGTCTCCATCACCCGTTGCGGCACGAACATCTGATCCCACTGCGTGATCGGTTGGTCGATGTAGTCTCCCATCGCGAGGTTCAGGAACACGTATCCCCACCAGACGTCCGCCGTCAGCCGGGAGGTCTCGCCGCGAAAGGTCCACGGCGAGGGTCCGGACGACACCGATCGCAGGCTTCCATCGGTCACGGTGTCGATCACGTCCCGCACCCGGGTCGAGCAGTTGTCCCGATAGTAGTGGTACCGGTAGTAGCGGTTCTCGGGGCGCGCGTTCATGGTGACCATCGCCACGAGCTTCTTCTTCTGCGCCGCCGTCAGGTTCAGCTCCTGCTCGTACAGCCACCGGTTCTCCGACCGGTAGTGGTCGATCGTGCCTTCCAGGCTCTGCACCGACAGCCAGTAGCTCAGCCTGCCCTTCAGGAACTTCGTCACCAGTCCGGGCTCCTGGAAGGAGAACGTCCCCCAGTTGTAGACGGCGTCCGAACCGGTCCGCGCATTGCGCACCAGGATCGCGTTGTGCCCAAACCGGAAGAACAGAGGATCTCCCGGGCTCATCGTGAGCACCGATATCGTGTACTCATCGCCCGGCTCCGCGCGGGCAGCCGACGGCGCCAGCAGCAGCAGGAGCGCGGTAAGCAGGATCCGAAGCAGGTTGGTCGAGGCCCTCATGGGCAGGCAGGTCTACTCCCGACAGGGACCGTCCGCCACCGTTGGGGCGCGCAGAGGGGATCCCGGCGTCACTCCCCGGGCTGGAAGAGAATGGGGTACACGACCGATACGATTCCGCCTTCCGGCTCGGGGAACGACAACCCGTAGAAGGCCGACGAGACGCACTGCACGACGTTCGGGTCAGGCAAGTCGGATCCCGCATTGGAGACGTTCGACACGGCGCCGTCACGGCCGATGATGAAGCGCACGCTCACGCGCCCCTGCAGCGCGGGATTGCCCCGCAGCCCGCCTTCGTAGCACACGCGGAACCGGCCGAAGTTCTGGCGAACAATCCGCTGGATGACCTCGGGCGGAAGCTTGCCGCTCAGGCTGGTCACGCCCAGAGGTCGTACGCTCGGCGGCTTGGGCTTGTGCCCTGCAAGAAAGCGTCCGTGGCCGTCGCCGATGCCCTGGCCGTCGCCGAGCCCGGCGCCCCGACCGATCGTGCCGATATATCCCAGCCCAATCCCCTCGCCCTTGCCGTTGCCGCCCTCTCCGATGCCCGAAAGTCCCAGACCGCCCGCGCCCGAAGCGTCGCGGAAGGCATCGCCCCACATGTTCCCTCGCGCGCTGAGCGGATCGCTACCCCACGAGTCCTCTCGTCCCCAGGGCGCGGTCGGGGCGTCGGGATCTCCTCCAGCCCCGGCGTTCAACACGCCGATGAGCCCGAACTTCGAAGCCTCCGCCAGTGCTTCTCGCCGCGCGATGTGTGGATCCTTGTTGTCCCTGTCACCCCGCACCGCGTACGCACCACCACGCTCGCGCGATGACGGATTGCCCATCGATCCCTCCGCACCCACCGCTCGTTGGCCCGTGCCTCCTTCCTGACCATCGGCGTGCTTCGGCTCGGCCGCGTCGTGCGCCTCGCGAGCCTCATGCACCGGCTCGGCCGTGGCGCTCAGGTACTGCTGCATCAGGTAGAGCTGGTCCTTGGTCGTCATGTCCTCGTCGTTCAGACCCATCTGCGGCATGAATGCCGCCATCGCAGCCAGCATCCCCGCATGCACGGCCATCGACAGTCCCACGTATAGCGACGTGGTCCAGTCTCGTTGCAGGAGGCCCGATGCTGCGGTTTTCCGCGCGGCGTTCGACATGGTGACGAGAAAGACGATGTCACCCAGCGAAACCCGCGCCTTCGCCCCCATCGCCATCGGGAACTGCACGGCGCCCGGAACCTCCGCGCAGGGCTTCGCCTGCCCGTGCGCCGCGAGCGTTTCGAAGCTGCGGCGCCCCGTGCCCCCAACCTCGATGAACCCCTTGGCATTCGGAGGCACGACGATCGACAGCCCCTCGCTCGCGTCGAACAGCACCACAGGAGCACGCGCGACACCGAGCTTGTCCTGTGGAAGGAAGAAGTCGCACCGAATATGGCGGCTCTCCTCCTCGCCCACGTAGTAGCTCCGCGGCGGCGTCAGATGCGCCACGTGAAGAACGTTGTCGCCCCACAGGATCATCACCTCCACCGTCGAGGCGTCCCGCACCTCGAACTCTTCGGGGTCGACGTCGGGTCCTCGGCGCATCATCACGTACTGGTGGGCCGCAGCCGATTCGCGCGCGTCCCCGTCCGTGACCTCGTCGAAGGGATTGCGCGTCGTGAAGGTCTGATCGCTGACGCCGGAGGCCGCCGGCGACGTGAAGGGGTTGTGCTCGGACATGGGCTGATGGTTTGCGGCTGACATGGCGTACCTCTCCTCGCTGACGGACCGCGGTTCGCGGGCTCGTTTTGGGCATCAGCGTTTCGCGAAGGACCAGCGCGCCGGATGGTCGCCCCGACGCCCCCGTCACCACCGGATCCGAGCTCGGCATCGTTACTCTGCCCGGGCGGTTTCCGGCTGCTTCGTGTTCCGCTCGGGGCTACCGACAGCGCCCTGTCGCGGGGGGTTCCCGACGCACGAGAAAAAAATCCCCTGTCATCCAGCTCCATTTCTCCTTCGCCGGTGACGTGAGGCTGCAGCGTTGCTGCAGCCGGCGGCGCCTCGCGCTCACCTTGCACGCCGCGTCACCGCGCGTCGCTGCAATACCAGCGTCCGTCGTCCCGCCGCATCCCTCACCCGAGAACGCCGCTGGCGCGCAGCGCCGCGATGCGCTCCGCGGACAGGCCCAACACATCGGTCAGGACTATATCGGTGTGTTGCCCGAGATCCGGTGCGACCAGCGGCGTCGGTTCCCTGGTCCGCGAAAACCCTTGGAGCGGCGAGGCGACGACCTCGAACTCGCGCCCCGACGGCGCGTGTCGATACACGGCCATCATGCCCCGCGCCATCACCTGCGGATCGTGCAAGACATCGTCGATCGACTGGATGCGCGCACACGGAACCTGCTCGCGACGGAACACGTCCAGCCAGTGCGCGACGGGATACTCCCGAAGCACGGACTCCACGGCGGTCTTGAGCTGCGCGTGGTGCTCGGTCCGGCTGGCGTTGTCCCTGAACCGGTTGTCGTGGCACCACTCCATGTGCCCCAGGGCCCGCGCGATCCGAACGAACATGTCGTTGTTGCCCGCGGCAATCACGATCGTGCCGTCCGCGCACGCGAAGCCATCGAAGGGCGTGATCGACGGGTGCCGCTGGCCGATGGGCTTCGGGTCGAGGCCTCCCAGCGTTCGGCGAACGACGCTGTTCTCCAGCAGGGCCACCGACGCATCGAACAGCGCCACGTCGATGATCTGGCCCTGGCCGGAGAGCGATCGCTCATAGAGTGCAGCGATCACCGCGATGGCGGAGAACATACCGCCGGCGATGTCGGAGATCGCGGAGCCGATCTTGACCGGCTCTCCGCCTTCCGGACCCGTAAGCGCCATCAGGCCGGCGCGAGCCTGGATCGTGATGTCGTAGGCCGGCAGATCCCTGTCTGGACCGGTCTGCCCGTAGCCGCTCAGACGTGCGACCACCAGCCTGGGATTGCGGCTCGCAAGCTCGATGGGATTCATCCCCGCGCGCTCGAGTGTCCCCGGCGAGAAGTTCTCCACGAGCACATCCGCGCGGTCGATGAGTGACAGCAACAGGTCGCGACCCGCACCGGTCTTGAAGTCGATGACCACGGACTGCTTGCCGCGGTTGACGGTGATGAAGTAGCCCGAGTCGCCGGATCCTTCGATGAACGGCGGGAATGCGCGCGCGTCGTCTCCACGCACCGGACGTTCGACCTTCACGACCCGCGCGCCGAGGTCGCGCAGGACCATCGTGCAGTACGGGCCCGCGAGCACCCGCGTGAGGTCGATGACAAGCAGACCCGCCAGGGGGCCCTTCGACATCGGTGTCGGCATCATGGTCAGGTGGGTGCTTTTTCCACGGGTCGGCTGGTCGGACAAGCGCACAGCCCGGTGAGCCCTTGCCACGGCCGACTCGTGCCCTAGATGCTCGTTGCAAGAGCGAGCCCGGGTCGAGCCGAGGGCCGGGCGAAGGGTTTCCCACGCGGAGGGTTCCGGAGATGAAGTGCGTCGATGGTTGCCCGATGGTCAAGGCCGGCGGTTCCGTGTTCCGCGCAGCCGCTCCCGCCGCAATCGTCATCCAAGTAGCTCGCGTGGGGATCTGCAGCCGATGCGGTGACGTGTTTCCCACGGTCAAGAGCTGGCGGCATCTCGCACGAATCTCGCGAGACATGCGGCTTCACAACCGCGTCGCGGCCAAGCGGCGCATGTTACGCGAGGACCGTAAGCGGGAATCCAACACCGATTGACCGGTTGGCAAGATCGCATCACCCGCGTTCGGCTTCGAGCAGCCCGTGACAGACCGCGTCGAGCATCGCCTCGAAGCGCTCCGACGAGAACCCGGACCCCGATCCGAGCCAGTCCATGTGCGGCGATTCATCCGAGTCGTCATGGTAGTGGCCGACAACGTCGAGGTGATCGCCGAGTCCCGCCCACACCAGCTTGCCCCATATCTGCGAACGGATCGGAACCACCCCGTCGTTGGCGTCGTCGGGCGGAACCGCGCCGAGAACGGATCGCAGGCTCTCGTCTGCCGCGTTTCCCGGCGGAGCACAACGGTAGCCGTCGTGCTCGAGCGCGGTGAGGCGCTGCAGCGTGGCGAAGATCGGCAGCGACATGCTGGTCCACGGAGGCACGATGATCCTTGCCCAATGCAGCAAGGTCGGCGGCGGGGTGTACGACGCCACGCATTGGTAAAAGACCCAGGGATTGTCCTCGACTCCGGCCTGAAACAGGTCCATCGCTTCGGGCGACAGTTGGATGACGGCGCCCTGATCCGCGCGCACCTTGCGAAGAAACTCGTAGACCTCGTCGCTGGTTGCACTGTCGAGCATGCGCACGATCTGGTCGGTCAGCTTGTCGATGACCCGGAGCCGGATGCCAACGGCTCGCTCGATGCCCGCGATGGAGGCGACCAGCGAGGAGGAGAGCGCCAGCGGCGGAGCGCCGACTTTCAGCACCGCCACGGTCAACGCCGACAGCACGTAGAGCAGCCGCTGCCCCGAGAGCGTGGCGAAGAAGCTCGCGAGCGGAGTGCCGTAGTGCGGAGCGTTGATGGTGGTGACGGATCGAAGCCGCTTGGCCCAGCAAGGCGCGAGCGACGTGCCATGCAGGTTCATCGTCGGCGACGCTACCAGCCGGGCGTCGATCCCACCGGTGGAGTGGCCCACGAGATGAATGGGACCATCGTCCCCGGCCGTCGCGGCGATGGCTTCCACGAGCATGGCCGCCCGTCGGCGGATCGATGCCGCGGGATGCACGTCGACGACATGAATCTCCGCGCCCCTGCCCGCCTCCTGGTAGCGTCGCCGGATGCCGTCGCGAACGTGGCAGAAGTAGTCGTACGACCCGAGCGTCGAGAACCCGAAGAACCCTGGTGAAAGGTAGATTCGCGCGATCGACATCGCCTCCACTGTTCTCTCGTTTTTCGTCCGCCGCAAGCGTCGCACGCCGCCCTGTTCCGCCGCCGATCTTGATCCGCGATCCGTCGTGCCCTACGCTCGTGTTTCCGCGTTTCGCGCGGCGACCTCAACTCCCTCCGGTCCTCCGGCCGTCCGCGGCAAGGGCTCTTGGCATGGCTGTCCGCCGCTCGACCCATCCTGTGCTCGAACTGTCCGGGAGCGAGCTTGCGCGCCTGATTCGCCTGCGGCGATGCTCCTCGGAGCAGGTGGTGCGGGCGCACATCGATCGAGCTGTCGAGGTCAACGGGAGGCTCAACGCGCTAGTCTGCGACCGATTCGACGCCGCGCTCGACGAGGCCCGCCGGGCCGACGATCGGATCCGCGCCGAGCCCGACGCTGAGCACCCTCCTTTCCTCGGCGTTCCCTGCACCATCAAGGAAGCCTTCGCGCTCACCGGCATGCCGAACTCTTCGGGCCTGGTGTCGCGCATTGGGCGGACGGCGACTTCCGACGCTACCGCGGTCGCCCGGTTGAGGGCCGCCGGCGCCATCCCTATCGGTGTCACCAACGTCTCCGAGCTGTGCATGTGGATGGAGAGCGACAACCGCGTCTACGGTCGAACCAAGAACCCGTACGACGCCCGCAGGACGGTCGGCGGAAGCAGCGGCGGAGAGGGCGCGATGATCGGCGCCGGCGCCGTCCCCTTCGGCCTCGGCTCCGACGTCGGCGGGTCGATTCGCATGCCGGCGTTCTTCAATGGCATCTTCGGACACAAGCCGACAGGCGGTCTGGTCCCCAACACCGGGCAGTTCCCGAACGCGCATGGGGACGCCCGTCGATACCTGACGACAGGGCCGTTGTGCCGGCGGGCGGTCGACCTGATGCCGCTGTTGCGGGTTCTGGCCGGACCCGACGGCGTGGACGAGGGTTGTACGCGCGCATCGCTCGGAGACCCGGACGCCGTCGACCTGTCGCGTCTTTCGGTCCTGGTCGTGGAGGGCAACGGCATCATCGACGTCGCCCCTGAGCTGCTTCGGGCCCAGTGGTCCGCCGCGCGGTCCCTCGAACGACGGGGCGCGCGTGTCCGCCGCGAGGAAATCAAGGCCCTGCGGCAGTCCTTCCAGATCTGGAGCGCCATGCTCGCCGCCGCTGGTGGTCCGTCGTTCGCCTCGCTCATGGGCGACGGTTCCCCGATCAACCCGTTCGTCGAGCTTGCCCGCTGGGCCGTCGGTCGGTCCACGCACACCTTCCCAGCCATCGGTCTTGCCGTCCTGGAGAAGCTTCCGCAATGGCTGCCATCCTACGCGGACGACTACGTGAGGCAGGGCCATCTGCTGCGGCAAGAGCTCGTCGATCGCATCGGTCCCGATGGCATCATGCTGTTCCCCTCGTTTCCGCGCGTCGCGCCACGCCACCGGGCCCCCCTGTTTCCGCCCCATCAATGGATCTACACGGCCATCTTCAACGTCATGGAACTGCCCTCGACCCAGGTCCCACTCGGGCTCGACCGACGCGGGTTGCCCCTGGGCGTCCAGGTCGTGTCCGTGCATGGCAACGACCACGTCACCATCGCCGTGGCCCAGCACCTCGAACGGGCGTTCGGCGGATGGGTTCCCCCGCCGACCTGAGCGCAGTCGGCAACCTCAACGCGAGACCGTGTCGATCGCCCGCCGCAACTCGTCGCCCGTCTGGGCCGGTCCCCCCACCCACCGGATGGTGCCTTGCTTGTCGGCGACGAACGTCACCGGCATCTCGCGCACGCGAAACCGGCCCGACAACACGTTCGAGCCGTCGTGGATGACTGGAAACGTCAGCCCATACCGCTGGACCATCTGCTGCGCGTCCGACGCAAGCTCGTCCTCGTCGATGCCGAGCACCAAGACGTCGGGCCGGTCCTTGTGCAGGGCCTCGACCTCGGGCAGGGTCTTTTTGCAGGGCTCGCAGTACTGCGCGAAGAACTTGATGACGACGACGCGGCCGCGCGCGGATGCGGTGTCGATCGTGGACCCGTCGAGCGCGGGCCGGTGAAAGTCCGGGATCTGCTTGTCGAGAAGCGGGCTTGCCATCGACGGGGGCGGGGCGGTCGACCCACCGCAGCCGAGGGCGGTCGATGCACCCAGGACCAGGAGTGCAGCAAGGCGTGGCAGCACGGAGAGCCTCATGCGTACTGGCTAACACAGTCGAGCGGGGGGCGCGACTTCCCGCGGCGGGTTGTGCGTCGACGACGAGCCGCACGCGGCCGAACCCGTGGCGAACGGCGCCGAGCCGTCGGATCCCGCCTACCGCTGGGCGCGCATCGTCGACGATCTCGCCCAGCAAGGGTTGCACCTTGTCGAAGGGCACGAGGTTGCGCATCCCGCGCCTTGGCGCGCACGACATGGTTCGCGGCAAGAGCACCGGCCTATGCCGCTCCCGCCATCACGTTCGCGAACGCGACAAGCGCGTTCCACAGATGGTCGTTGTGCGCGCGGTGGCTGGGTGCGGACGGCAACCACCACGTAAGGGCATGCCGAGGGCTTCATGATGGCTTTTGAAGGCTGTGGAACCGGTGGGCAGGAGAGCAGGCGGGGAGGACGGGGAAGTGGCGGGATGCGTGGAGGGGTGGCGGTTCGCCACTTGGGTGGTTTCTGCCGGGGAATCCTGCATGGCGAAGGGCCTGTCGGGCGGGTTTGGGGGTGGCGGCCGCCACCCGGGCCCGTCGGCAAGTATGCGCAAATCCAGGGGACTGGACTGGCACAGGAGCTGCTTGATGGTCGGGTGCCGGTGCGAGTGCGCATAGCGCCGGCTTGCTGTTTGACAGGATGGACACGGGACGGTTGGGATTGTCCGGGCGGTCCGGTTTCGGCCGGGTCGCCGCGGGTAAGTGGCGGGTTTTGACCTAACAAGAGGTGCCACTTGGCAGGCGTGCGCGCGTCTGGCGGGCTCGGTTGCGACGAGCGGCCGGTCCGGCAGGCGAGGCGCGAGAGGCCGGTGGTCGGCGCCGTCAAGGCGACGACCCCGGCAGGCTGGAGGTGAAGCAGACCCCCGGCAGGCTGGAGGTGAAGCAGACCCCCGGCAGGCTGGAGGTGAAGCAGACCCCCGGCAGGCTGGAGGTGAAGCAGACCCCCGGCAGGCAGACGTGTGCCTTCAACCCGGCTCGGATTGAGCAGCGCTCTCAGCGCCCACGCGGCCACCACCCCGCAAGTTGGTCGCCCTTCGGCACCCGTCCGGATGGGTGGAGCAGGTCAGCGCCGTGAACATGCCGTTCGGCCGAGTCCAGGCGGGTGCATTGCGTCGGCCCGGGTGCCTGCCCTTGCCCTTTCCCCTGCCCCTTCCCTTTCCCGACGCGCCGGCGAGGATCCGGCTAGCCGGGCCGGTTGCGTTGTGTCTTACGGAAGCGCGGCGCTTGAGGTTCTTCACCATGCGGCTCAGCATGCGGACGGTGGCGAACCGCTGCTGGCGTCGCAGCGCAGCCAGCGCGCGCTACTCCATCTCTCGATCAGTCTCTTGGCCGCGGGTTCGAGAGCCTGCAAAACGCTACCCGCGGCATTCGGTCGCTTCATGGCGGTGCCGCCCTGTGCTTCGCAGGGAAGGGCATCGCCCATGGGTCATTTGGGCGGACCAAGTGCTCGGCACCTCGGGCAGGGGCTCAGAACCCGGACGACTATCGGGCAGCATCACCGCGACGGAGGGCTTCGTGCCCGCCCCGTGGTCGGGTCCCCTACCCCTTCCCCGATCCCGCGTCCCCGATTCAAGACCCATGCCAAAGGGGGCCGTGACCCTCGACAAATCGAACTCCGGGGTCGAGAAATCGAACCCCAGGTTCGAAGATTCGACCCCCAGGTTCGAGAAATCGACCGCTACGTTCAAAAACTCGACCCCCGAGTTCGAAGTCTCGCACCTGCACTGCCCCGATCGCGACCCCCAAGGGCGCGATCCTCGCCCTCGAAAGTCGAAATCTCGAACCCAGGGGTCGGCTTCCTCGATGTGGTGGTGCGCCCAGGGCGCCCCGGGCTCCCCCTCAAGCGCCCCCCGGCTCGGCCCACCCGCTTGTCGGGTGTCGCATATCGTGATAGGTGGTCGCGCCGGGGTTCATGTAAGGAGAATTGGCGCAATGGAATCGACACGACTGGACACCAAGAAGCTCGCATCGGTCCTGAACAAGGCGCAGGGCAAGCTCGACGAAGCAGCCGAGCTGCTTGAGGGCGTCCTCGTACACCTGACCGCCCAGCAGCGCGCAAGCCTGCTCCGCGCGCCCAAGGAGTTCCCGGATGCCGCCCGCTCCCTCGCCCGAATGATGGTCGACCACCCGGATGTGGCCGCCCTCACCGAGTTCGATTCCAAAGCCGTCGTGGAAGACCTCGACAACGTCGCCCTGCTCGACCCGATCGAAGAGAAGGCATCGCACATCTCGCAGCTCATCGCTGACAGCCGGCTGCTGTGGCTCGCCGAGGCGTATGCAGCTTCGCTCGCTGCCTACGGCGTGGCAAAGGCGGCCGCGAAGAAAGACGCGAGCCTCGCCGACGTCATCAGGCCACTGTCCGCGATCTTCGGCAGCCGCAGGACGGCCAAAAAGCCTACTCCCTGAGGGCGAACGACGGCAGCGTGAGACGCTCCGACCGGTTCGACCCGACTTGCCGCCGGCGAGCACATCGGCACATCAGGCTTCGGCTCGCATCGGTCCAGGACTTACATCCCAACGCAACCCGGTCCAACGCGAAGCGCTGACCGCCGACAGCTATGCCGGCAACGCCCCTCGCCAACCCTCGCCGCCCTTCGTAGTAGCATACCCGTTGTGACGCTCGCCGCGCGCTTCCTCATCGTCTTCAGCTTCCTCGCCGTCGCTTCGACGGCCGCCGTGGGTGGGATCGTGCGCTCCGCCTGGCGGAAGGCGGAAGCCGATCGGTTCGAAGCCCAGGTGGAAGGCGCGCGCACGGGGATCGAAGTCGAGCTCGCCGCCGAGCGCAACGCGGTGCAGGACATCCTCCGCCCTCTGTGCGAGCATGACGCTTTCGTCGACAAGGCGCTCGTCGACCTGCAGGCCGGACGTCTCGACGCGAGCCGCCGCCTGGCGCTCGCGCAGATGGTGCCGGACGAGATGAAAGCCCTGCGCCTCGACGAGCTCGTGCTGGTCACCGGCGCCGGCGAGGTGCTGGGCTCGGGACACGACCCGGCGCTGACCGGCCTCAAGAGCGCCGAGTATGCTTCGCAGCTTTCGTCCGCAAGCAGCGCTCCCGCCACCGTTCGCCCTCCCCAACAGCGCAAGGGCCGAACGGTCCCCGCGGCGCTGATGGGGCGTTGCGTGCGCGAGAGCGCCGGTATCCGTGTCGGCCTAATCGGCGCCCGCCACCTCGACGGCCTCCTGCAGCGCATGGGCAGAGCTTACGACGTCGGGCTCGACATCGACGCGTCGGCCGCCGCGACGGAAACGACATCGCGCGAAATCCGCCGGACGGTCGTCGTGGATGAGAGAACCGGATTGCACCTGTCCGTGGCGAAGTCACGCGAGCCCCTGGAACGTGCGCTGTCCGCCCTCGACCGCACGATCATGATGACGGGCGGAGGCACGCTCGTCCTTGCAATCCTGGTCGCCGTGGTCATGGCGAAGAGCCTGACCAGGCCGCTTTCTCAGCTTTCCTTGGAGGTCGGCAAGGTCGTGGCAGGCGAACCGCGAGCCGTGACCGTGTCCGGATCGTCGGAGGTCAAGCAGCTCGCCGACGCCTTCAACAAGACCCTTCACGACCTGGTCGTGCTGCGCAAGCGCCAGGCAGCCGCGGAGCGGATCGCGGCGTGGCGGGAGGTGGCTCGCAAGGTGGCGCACGAGATCAAGAACCCGCTCACACCGATCCGCTCGTCGATCGAGACGCTGCGTCGGCTGCGCGAACGTGGCGACCCCAAGTTCGACGAATACTTCGACGAAGCGACGCGCGGCATCCTCGACGAGGTCCATCGCATCGCCACCATCGCGACCGACTTCGCCCGATTCGCGCGCCTCCCGTCGCCCCGGCCCGCTCCAACCGATGTGGTGGAGGTGGCGCGTTCGGTCGTCGCGATGCACGCAACGGCGGACGTCACCGTGTCCTTGGAGGCGAGCGCGGTGCCCGTCGTGCTCGCCGACCGCGACCAGCTCGTGCAGATGCTCACGAACCTCGTGCAGAACGGCATGGACGCGGCTCGCGAGTCCAGCCCGTCGCCCGCCGTGCGCGTGATCGTCGATGCCTGGCGCGACGACCACGTCCGCGTGATGGTGGTCGACAACGGCGCGGGGGTGAAAGAGGAGATCGCGCCGCGGCTTTTCGAGCCCTACGTGACCACCAAGGCGCACGGAACCGGGCTCGGCCTCCCGATCGTCCAGCGCATCGTCGTCGAGCACGGAGGCCAGATTACGTACTCCAAATCCCCTCAGGGCGGCGCGTGCTTCACGGTCCTGCTTCCCGTATCGGGACCGCCTCAGCCGCCAGAACCACAACCCGCGCCGGACCACAACCCATGATCCATCCGCTCCCGTTGGCGCCTGCTACCGTGGCATGGCCGTTCGTTCGGGGTCGCGCCGCGGCCCACCTGCTGCTCGCCTGCCTCGCAGGCGCGCTCGCCGCATCGTGCGCCTCGGCCCCTCCGCAAACCTCCACGCCGCGCGGCCTAAGCTCGTCCGCCTCGCACGCTCCCTCCCGGGAATCCCCGCAGGGCTTGCGCACCGCCTCGATCGCGTCCGCTCCGGAAGGCACCCTCGGGCCATACGTCGCCTACGGACCCCAGGGCGCCATGGCGCTCTACTCACCAGGCGGCGAATCGCCCCGACGATGGGTCGTGCAGCCCATTGGCAAGGACGGCGCCGCTGCCGCTGCGGCCCGCAACCTCGCCGACGCTCCCGACGCACCCGCTTTCGCCGTGCTACGGGCCGACCCTGCCGCTTCCCGGTTCATCGCGCTGTGGACAGGGGATGCGACCGATGGATCCGCGCTCATGGCAGCGGTCCTCCGGCAGGACGGATCGCTGGTCGGCACGGTCGCGCAGGTCGCCCGCGGCCCCCAGACGATCCTTTGGGCCGACGCGGTGCCGGCCGGCGGCTCGTTCCTGATTGCATGGGCGGCGCAAGACGGCTCCCACGCGACGATCATGGCGCGCAAGCTCGACCCCTCGGGGTCGCCCCTCGGAAATGCCGCCGTCCTCGATGACGCCGCCCTCGCCTGGCAGATCGAACCCATCCCCTCCGGCGCCGCGGTCGCCGTGACCCGGGCTGTCCCCGACGTCCCCGCGCTCGGCAAGGTCGCCCTGCACATCCTCAATGGTGACGGCTCACAACCTGTCCCTGCCGTGCCCCTGTCGGACAGCCCGACTGCCCAGCTCGACGTGGATCTCGCCCGCGTGCAGGATTCTCTGATCGTTGCCTGGACGGACCGGCGACAGCTCGACGATCGAGTGTGGATCGCGGTGACCGACCTTCGAGGCAATGTGCGTGAGGCCGCGCACCCCGCGCTTCCAGCCCATGGCGATCAGGCGCTCGTCGACATCGTGTCGCCGGCGGACCCGGCAGTGCGCCGCGCGCTGCTGGTCGTCGACACGTTGCCCCATACGCGAGCCGACGCCTACGGCGTGAGCCTGTTCATGGTCGACCCGCTCGGCAAGACCGATGGCCGCGCCACCACGCTGACGATGTTGCCGGATTCCGCCGGGGAAACCTATCTGACAGGCGCACCGGGCGGCTTCCTCGTTCTCGCTCGCGGAGCGGACTGCCCACCGAATGACCCATCCAGGCTCGTGCCGTGGCTGCTTCGCATCGGTGCGGACCAGCAGATCCGGTCCGCGTCGCCCCTGCGGTGGGGCGGACCCCTTGATATCGTCGCCTCCGCCTGGTCGCCAGGTTGCATCGCCAAGCAGTGCTTCGCCATCGCCGCGGATGCGAACGTCCCGGCCACCGTCGTGTCCGTCGGCCTCGACGACCGTGTGGCCCCTTGCCCGTCGCCGTGGACAGCCCACGAGCAGGACGCCGCCGCGTTCGTTTCGAACCAGGCGATCGCCCCGGTGGACGCGCCTCTTTCGGGACTCGACATCGCTTCCTTGGGGTCGTCGTCGATGGTCGCGTGGGTCACACACCACGTGGAGGGCCCAGGAGCGTCGAAGAAGAAACCGCCGCCCGGCGCACCCGGAGATCCGAGCAAGCCCCTGGCCGCCGAGGTTGCGGTCCTGAGCCTCGACGAGCAAGGCCAGCCGCGAGGTGCTCGCAAGCTTGTCTCCGTCCGCGGCTACTCGCCCGGGGGAGTCGCCATCGCCGCCGACCCGCAAGCGGGCGAGGCATGCGTCGCGTGGGCAGCGCGCGACAACGGCGATCCTCAGGTGTTCCTCACCAAGGTTGCCGCCGATGGGTCGAAGCTCGCCCAGCGAATGCTCACGCGCGCCAGAGGCGATGCCTCCGATGTCGCGATCGTCCGTGTCCCGGATGGCTGGGTGGTCGGTTGGGTGGACGGTCGCGACGGCAACGGCGAGGTGTATGTCGCCAGGGTGGATCGTGCGCTGCGGTCGGTCGGTCCCGAGGTGCGTGTTTCGAACGCGCCGGGAGACGCGGCCGAGGTGTCGCTGTTGTGGAGCGGCGAGGAGGTGCTCGTGGCGTACGGTGATAGCCGGGATCGAGCCGATCGGGGGCTGGCCATGCCCTACTTCCGGCGGCTTCGCCTGGCAAACCTGACGCCGCTGGGAGAGGAGCGCCTGATCGCGCGCACGCGGTTGCACACGCGGTCGGTCCGCCTGTCGCTGGTCGGTCAGGACGTCGTCGCAAGCTGGCTCGAGGTCGCCGCTCCCGGCGTTGCGCGCGAAGCGCAGGACAAGTCGGGCGTGCGGGTGATGCGGCTCGATCCGGGCACCGGCCAGGCGCTTTCGCCTCCGATGATCTTCGCGCCGGAACGAGGCGAAGCGACCGCCTACGACGTTGCCTGCGAGGCCCACGCTTGCCGCGGCGTGATGTCGATCGACGACGGCACGACAGGCCGCCTCGCGACCTTCTCCTTCGATGGTCGGTCCCCGCTCGGCGCCGTCACCTTCGCCGCGGCCTTCGGAGGACCGCCAGGTGCGGACGTGTGCCCATCGCTGGACGGGGGCACGCTGGTGTACTCGGACGCAGGGACGGCTGGCGAGGCTCGCATTCGTCGCGCTGTCCTGGCAGGCACGACACGCTGAGCGGCGGTGCGGTCACGGCTGGGCGTCACCGTGGTGCACGGACGCAGTCGGGATCGATCTTGCGATGTGCAGAATCAGCTCGCGATGGAACGCTTGGAAAGCCGATTGCGGCGGCCAGTGCGGAGCGCCCTCCAGCATCGCGAGGGCGCGCTCCGGCTGGTTGTGGTCCACGGACACGATCGCCGCGGCGTAGCGCATGGCCCAGGAGATCAGCGGGCTGGATCTTGCCGCACGCTCGAGCGCCTCGAGGTCGCCAGACACCGACTCGTGCGCAAACGCTCTGGCCAGCGCGCCCATCGACACGCGAAGCGCGACGATCTCGCGTCGAACGCGCGCGCCTCCCGCGGGAAGCGGCAGATCCGCGAAGCGTGCGGCGTGCCGGACCGCCAGGGACCGGTCGCCATCAAAGGCTTCGAGCAGCGTTTCCACGATCAGGCGATGCTCCCCCGCGGGATCCCACACCGAGCCTCGGGATGCGCGATCCAGGTGCATGCGCGCCTCGTCTACCCAACCGCACGCGGCGAAGGTCACGGCGTTCATCAGCGCCTCGGTGGCTTGGGCATGCGCCGTACCCTCGAGCGCCGTGCGCCACAACGCGGAGATGAGAATCGGGTCGCCGGATTGCAGCATCCGACGAAACCGTCGGCGAGCCAGGAGCGGCGGCAGGAACGCGGAGGCGGACAGCAGCAGCAGCCCGACGGCTGTCACCGGGCTTTCGGCCGCCAGGCGAATCGCAGAGGCGGCAAGTCCGGCGGAGACCATCACGGGCCCCCATACCAGCACCCGCTGCAGGAGCCCCGTTGCCGAAAGTAGCGGTTCCATCGTGGCGCGTCGTTGCTGATCCCTACCCTGTTCTTGACGTTTCCGCGCGCTGCAATCAACCACGATCGCCCGGGTCCGTGGCCCGGCGATCGGAAGGCTCGACACGGCGCGCCCGGTGCGCTACACAGGCAGATGTCGCGAGCGACTTGTGGTCCCGTCGACAGCGCACTGTGAACCCCGCCAGGCCCGGAAGGGAGCAACGGTAGCAGGAAGCGGGTGTGACGGGGCCTTTGCTTTTTGTGCGCGATCAGCCGAGGTGAAGCTCGGCCATGGCAAGGTCACGGTCCGGCCCGGGCTGACAGACCGTTCCACACAACGCAATCGTGTCGACTCGTGCGTCGTGCTTGCGCTCCCCACGCGCCACCAGACACGTATGCACCATCGACAGGCGGCAGACCGCCCCACGAGCGCCAAGATGGTCGACCAGCGCACGCGCAACCTGCTCCCCGATTGTCTCCTGAAGCACCAGCCGCCGCGCGAACGCGTCGACCACCCGAGCCACGGCCCCCAGCCCGGCGATTCGACGCCCGGGGATGTAGATCACGGTCGCCGTTCCGATCGCCGGCATCAGGTGATGAGGACACACGGCGACGGTCGACAGGTTGCGCAGGGTGACGGCGCCCTTGTCGCCACTTTCGATCGGAGAGGAGTGGTCGCGCAACACCGCGGCCGCATCGATTGACTCCCCAGCGAGGAGGTCCCGTGTCCAGGCGTCCACCACGCGTGCGCTGGTGCTGGTGAGCTCGGGGTCTTCGGACGGATCGTAGCCGAGGCCCCGCAGGAACTCCTCGATGCCACGCCTGGCGCGGCCGAGGTCGAGCTCTCGTTTCATGTCGGTTTCCTTCCTGGCAGCAAGCCCGCACGACGATTCGCGGGCGTCCAGCCTCTCGCGAGACGGTGCCGGGACACCAGACGCGCGGTTATTCGTCGGCGCAGGGCAAACACCAAAGCACACGAACGGTGCGGGGCAAAGAGGCGGGCTTGTCCATCACACCGCAGAACTTGCACTCGGACGGATACGTTTCTTCGTTGTTGCAGAACTGGCACTTCGCGAAGACGTCGGCAGCGTGCTCGAAATCCTGCTGAAGACGCTGCAGCACCTGCACCTTCTGCCGCATGGCGTCGATCTGCCCTTGCAGGAACTGCCCGACTCGGGTCGACGCGTGAGCGCCCGTCTTGCTCGAATCGCGTATCTTGAGAATCGTCTTGATCTCGTCCAGCGAGAGCCCGGCCGCGCGCATGTCCGTGACGAGCAGCAGCTTCTCGAGCTCGCCTTTCGTAAACAGGCGGTGCCCGCCCTCGCTGCGCAACGTCGGCCGGAGGATCTCCTCCTCCTCGTAGAATCGAACCGTCCGAAGCGTGTTGTTCGACAGCCTCGCCATGTCGCCCGTGGTGAGCAGGCCATCCTTGCGACGCTTCCTGCTCCCTCGCCGCCGTCCGACGTCTTCTGCACGATCTTCGTCCTGCACAGGTCCCTTCCTTTACGTAATGCGATCCTGAAATCGGCGCCCGATCTTGTCAAGGTTCGCGTTCCCTCGCAGACCCATCCCATCCTCCTCGGTCTGGTTCCCCCGCACGACCTGCCACGCCCCACCTCGCTCACTCACGGAGACCGTGCGCGGCGACTGCCCCGTTTCCCAACGGTCTCGGTCGTGCGCCTCGGAGCACGAACTCCCCCTCCAGGCATCGTGCGCAGCATCCATGCCCCTCGGACAGGTCGTGCGCGGCGACCTAGCGCGCTGCGTCCGCGTCCCCGCCGGCCCCTGCTGACGCATCCTGGGTCGACAGCGGAACCTCCGAGCAAACGAAGCGCCACTGGTTGTCCTTGCAGCTCGCTACCGCAAGCATCGCGTCGCACCGGTCCGCACCCCAAAACAACATGCACGATTGACCGTTGACGACGCAGCCGGCCGGCCGCCCCTGGATGACGAACAGCCCCAGGTCCGTGACTTCGGGCCGATCCGGGGCGTTGATCTCATCACACGTCGCAGCGTTGTCGATCCCCGCCGGGCCGAGCGCGGGCGCGTGTTCCTTCGACTCGGTCGTGCATCCCGCCAACCCGACCGATGCGATCACCGCCACCGTGATGCCGTGAGCGAACATGGTCATCCGAATGCCCAGAAGTAGATCTTCGTCAGGAAAAAGTCAGCGATCAGAATCGCGATGGAGATCACCACCACCGTGCGCGTCGTCGCGCGCCCTACCCCCTCCGTCCCGCCCGTCGTGGTCAGCCCGAAGTGGCAGCCCACCAGCGCGATGATGGCGCCAAACACCGGGCTCTTGCAGATGCCAGAAAGAAAGTCGTTCATGCCGACCGAGTCGATCGCCGACCGCAGGAAGAACCCCGGCGGGATGTTGAACTGCGAGCTGATCACGACCATGGCACCGCAGAAGCCGAACAGCAGCGCAAAGATCGACAGCAGGGGCATCACCACGACCGCAGCCGCCGCACGAGGCAGCACCAGCTTCTTGATGGGATCGGCGCCCAGCGCACGGATCGCGTCGATCTGCTCGGTCACGGCCATCGAGCCGACTTCGGCAGCCATCCCCGCGCCAACTCGCCCCCCCACGATCACCGCGGTCAGCGTCGGCGCCAGCTCGCGAGAGAATGACAGACCAACGACCCGGCCCGTGTACTCCATGGCACCGAATTTCTGGAGGCTGATCGCGAACTGAACCGCCATGACCATGCCGATGAAGACGGCGGTCACCGACGCGATGGACAAGGACCGAACCCCCACGGACTCCATCTGGTAGACGATGGCCCGCCACTCGAACGGACGAGCGAATAGCGCCTTGCACGCGCGAACGGACATCAACGAGAACACGCCCAGCTCGTCGATGAACACGAGGAAGCGGTCGAGCGAGACGCCCCACATGGGTCTTTCGATCGACGCGGGCTTCCACAGCGGAGTCGAGAGAGGGCCCGCGGATGGCCGCGACGACCGCTGGCCGTCGTTCGATCCTGGACGCGATGCTCGGGGTTCCATGTCTGCTCTCGTGGTCCGCTACCGGTCGATCGCGCGGAACCCCCGCACGAACGCATCGAACGCCGGCGTTGCCGACTCGAGCGTCGCTGGTTCGCAGATGTAGAGGAAGTCGTAGACGCACCCGTTCTTCTTGAGCACGTACGAGATGAACGCCTTCTGGACACCGTCGAGGCGCGCGAGCAGCACCGTCTTCAGCGCCTCCCGACCGTCGATCGGCAGCGTCTGCTGATCCTGGATCTGGCGGTCCGTGAAGTAGATGAACAGGTGCTGCCTCAACGCTTCCAGCGGCACGTCGTCGGCATCCTTGCCGCACCTGGCGTTCACCGCGATGGTCGCTCTCCGGCTGTCGTCGCGGTACGCGACAAGCGCGTCGGATACGTCCACGCGACGCCATGTGGACGGCACGGGGCCGAGCTCGATGTCCGCTTCAGGCCCGTGGATCAAGACGCCGGAGGCGGCGCTGCCACACGCGGGCAAGAGCATGGCCCCCAAGGCGAACGAGGCCGCGACCGCCACTACGAGAGGCGCCCCCCTCGTGCGACGCGGTCCACCGCAGTGGTACCTGATCTTGCAAGCTCGGCGGCAGCTCATCGGGTCCGACAACGTAGCACGAGAGCACGGCGCCGTGCGGACGAGGGAACCTGCTCACGACCAACCGTCGTCCCTCCAGGACCGTCGCCCATACCGATCGCGGAACAACACATCCGCTGGCCGCAACCGTCGTTCCGAACGCCATCCCCGCCAGACGTCGTAGCGGGCGCGCGTGCGCCCCAGCATGAAAGGCCGGATGAGCAGCAGCCCCATGACGAAGCCACCGATATGCGCAAACGTGGCGACTCCCGTGGTTGCTCCGAACGCCAGCGTCGACATCCCCGACAGGAGCTGAAGCACGAACCATTCGACGATGACGAGCCAGGCGGGGAACTCGAAGAACGTGAACACGATGACGATGGGCACCAGCACCAGCACCCTCGCCCTCGGATACAGGGAAAGGTAGCCAGCCAGCACCGCGGAGATGGCGCCCGACGCCCCCACCATGGGGACCGTGGAGCCCGGGTCGATGGCGATTTGCGCGATCGCCGCCGCCACACCACCGGCAACGTAGAACAAGCCGAACCGGATGTGTCCCAGCGCGTCTTCCACGTTGTCGCCGAAGACCCACAGGAAGAGCATGTTGCCGAGCAGGTGCATCCACCCGCCATGCATGAACATGCTGGTCCCGACCGTGATCAGGTCTTCTTGCGGAGCCGCGAGCAGCCTGGCCGGCACGAGCCCCCAGTCGCGCGTCACCTCCTCATACCCACCCCACTGCACCGTGATCTGCGCAAGGAACACGAGCACATTCGCCAGCAGGATTGCGTAGGTGACGAACGGCGTGGTCCTGGTCGGGAGCTGGTCGCGTATGGGAATCATGGCGGGGGCAAACTAAGCATCTGGTCGGCCTGTGCCAGCCGGGCGCGGAAGAGCAGGCGTGACCAGGCCGCGATCAGAGCCCGGACGCCGCGAGGGCACGGCCAAGGGCGACCATCTCGATGGCTCCCATCGCGGCATCGAAGCCCTTGTTGCCGGCCTTGGTGCCGGCTCGCTCCACCGCCTGCTCGATCGTGTCGGTGGTCAGGACGCCGAAGGCCACGGGCACACCGCTCGACATCGCAAGGCTGGCAAGACCCTTGGAAACCTCCGCGGCGATGTAGTCGAAGTGCGGGGTCGAGCCGCGAATCACCGCCCCGATGGCGATGACCGCGTCGAACTTGCGCGACGACACGAGGCGCGCGGCGGCCACCGGCATTTCCCACGAACCAGGAACCCGCACGATCGTCACCCGGTCGGGCTCGCAACCATGCCGGCGCAACGCATCGAGGGCGCCGTCGACCAGCCGGTCCACGATGAAGTGGTTGAATCGGCTGGCGACGATGGCGAAGCGGGCGTCGGGCGGAACCACGAGGCCACCTTCGATGATGACGGGCTTTGTTTCGGTCGACTGGGTCATGTTGTCCTCCGGCATGACGCCGTGTTGCTAGTCGGAGATGGGCAGGCTCTGCACGACTTCGAGGCCGTATCCGGCGATGCCCGCTATCTTGCGCGGGTTGTTGGTGAGCAGGGAGATGCGTCGAAGACCGAGGTCGGCCAGCACCTGGGCCCCCAGGCCGAACTCCCTCAACGGATGATCCTTGGGCTCTTCCGCCGTGCCGTTGCCCTGGCCCCGAAACTCGTGAGCGATGTCTCCACGGGTCGGCAGGTAGAGCACGACACCGCGGTTCGCCGCCTCGATGCGCTTGATCGCCGCCCTCAGATTGCGTCCCCCTTCCGAAACCGTCGAGCTGAACACATCCCCGATCGTCGACCCGCGATGCACACGGCACAGCACCGGAGCCTCGCCATCGGTCAGGTCACCCTTCGCAAGCGCGAGGAACTGCTGCGCGTCCACAGCGGACTCATACACGTACGCCTGCCAGTCGCTCTGCGTCACGTCCAGATGCAAGGTGCCTTCCGCCAGACGGTGGACCAGACGCTCCGTTTGCGTGCGGTACTGGATGATGTCGGCAATGCTCAGGATCATGATGCCGTGACGCGCGGCGAACTTCTCCAAGTCCGGCATGCGCGCCATCGTTCCGTCGTCGTTCATGATCTCGCAGATCACACCGGCCGGGGTGAGCCCGGCCAGTCGTGCCAGGTCCACCGATCCCTCGGTCTGCCCGGTTCGCACCAGCACGCCGCCCTTGCGCGCCCGCAACGGGAACACATGCCCGGGCGTCACCAGGTCGTCTGGACGCGTGTCAGGACGGCTCGCAACGCGGATCGTGTGCGCACGGTCCGCCGCGCTGATGCCCGTCGTCACGCCATGCCTGGCCTCGATCGACACCGTGAAGGCCGTGCCCAGCGGAGGGGAAGGGTGGCCGGCAGCCGCCATCATCGGCAGCCTCAATCGCTCGATCTGGTCCTCCGTCAACGCCACGCAGATCAACCCGCGCCCGTGAACCGCCATAAAGCTGATCGCCTCCGGCGTCACCAGCTCCGCGGCCATCGTCAGGTCGCCTTCGTTCTCCCGATCCTCGTCGTCGACGAGAATGACCATGCGCCCCGCGCGGATTTCGTCGAGCGCGCGATGAACACGTTGAAGCAGGTCCGGGTTGATCATGATGTCGAAGATCCGTTGGGAGAATCGTCGTGCGCAGCGCCGCGTGCGTGGTAACGGCAGGGGCTCCGCGGCGCAAGTCAGAGATAGCCCGAAGACGCCAGCTTCGCGAGCATCGTGTCGTCTGACGCCTTCTCTTCCGTTGCCCGACCGACCTCGAGCCAGCGCGCCACGTAGCGCGCCAACACGTCGACCTCGAGGTTGCACCAGTCGCCGACCGCCAGCAAGGACAGCGAAGTCGCCTGCTGCGTGTGCGGCACGATCACCACATGAAAGCGGCCAGGCTCGACGCTATTGACCGTCAGGCTCACCCCGTCGATCGCCACCGACCCCTTCTGCGCGACGAATCGAGCCAGGGATCCGTCGAGCGAGAACGCGAGATCCATGGCCTGCCCCAACGCCCTGCGCTCCACCAGCCGGGTGACCCCGTCGACATGGCCCGACACGATGTGCCCCCCAAGCCGCCCGCCAACCGGCATCGCACGCTCGAGATGCACCGGACACCCCACCGGCAAACGACCCAGCGTCGTCTTCGCCAGCGTCTCCGCCGACGCATCCGCCTCGAAACCGCCTGCCAGGATCGCATCGACCGTCAGGCAAGCACCCATGACCGCAATGGACTCGCCAAGCACAAGCGGACCCAGGTTGGTCGAGATCCGCAGCCTGGCCCCGACACCAACCGGGACGCGCGACTCGAGGCGGCCTATTGCTTCGACCAGACCGGTAAACACGCCAGAGCCCTTACCGCCAACGCCCCGCCGGAGCAACGGTTCGCGGCGATGCCTCCTTCACAGCATGTCCCGCAAGACTTGCGTTCGGGCCCCGGCCGGCGCAGTCTGTCTCCGGCCATGTCGAAGGGCGTCGTACGGCTATCACCCACCTGCAGCGCGCGGCCGGGCACAGGTGCCCGTCAACGCCCCGGCCCACTGCGTCCGCTCCTGCTCCTGTCCGGTGCGCTCGCCGGCTCTCTCATCGCCGCCGTCACCCTCGGCTCCTCGGCCTGCGGGGCGAGCTACCAGGCCATCTACGAGGGCGAGGTGCGCTTCGAGCACTGCTATCGCCTCGACGAAGACCCTTCCGTTCCGGTCGCGCAACGTCGTGAATGCTGGCGCGAGTGGACACGCTTCTACACCTACGGGCAGACCAGAGATCGCATCGAGTACGCGCTGATGCGACAACGCGCGTTGTCCGGCTCCCCGAACGGCCTCGAAGCGCCCGTCGCAGCACAATCGCCCGACGCTGGCCTGGCACCCACCCCCACCCTGGCCGCCCCGCCTCCAACCAGCCTGTTCGCTCCACCCCCCATCGTCGACTCGGCGTCTCGCCCGTCCCTCGACGCCGGACCACCGCCTTCCGCCGTGCCAAGTCCCGAAGACCTTGTCGACATGGTCACGGACGGCAACGCGCCGCCCGGTCAGATGTGCCTGCTTCGGTGCGTCGGCACCTGGAAGAAGTGCGTCGAGCGCTGCCTGAACAACAACGCCCGCTGCCGCGCATCATGCGACAGCGCGTTCAGGGCGTGCGGACGAGGCTGCATTTAACGGCCGCGGGAGGCCCGGACGCGCGGTCGCGTCAAACGCGCAAGAGCAGATCGAGAAGCGGAGGAAAGGTCATGAAAAGCTCCTGGGTCGTGCTCGGGTCGACCCAGAGCAGCACGGCGCCGTCTGCCCCTGCCCGCACCGTGCCTGGCGCAGGCCCCCCCTGCAGCAGCGCCGACGCAAACACGATGTCTCCCGCAACGAGCTCCTTGGTCCCGTCTTGCGCCGTCACCTGGAGCGTCCCGATCCCCACGATGACCAGGCCCGGCATCAGCTCGCCCTCCGCGACGAGCAGCTCGCCGTCCACCAGAACACGAACCTGCAGGTGAGGCGCAAGCTCCCCCAGCAGACCCGAGTCCAGCTCGTTGCCCACTGGACCCAACGTCGCCCCCACCAGCGCATGAACCCGGTCCGCCCGGTTGCACAGCTCTTCTTCGACCCATGGGAGCGCGGCGAGCGCGTCCTGTATCACCGCCTCCGACCACGTCGCAACCACCGCATCCCCGCTCGCGCCTATCAGGCGAACGTCCACCGCGCCACGAACCGTGCCGCGGTTCCTCAACACGCTGCCAGGGCCGAGCCTGGTCGCGATGACGTCCGAGACCATCGCGGCGACGTTGACCTCCCCTTCGACGACCAGCGCCAGCCCAAAGCCGGAGGACTCCTCGTCCTTGGCAAGACGTTGGACCTCCGCGTGGTCTTCAAGGGCCGTGAGTTCGTCCTCCGGCATGTCGGCGAACGCGTCGTAACCGCCTAGCGTGACAAGCTTCGGCGCCGGAATCGAAGCGGGTGCCGGTGGCACGGAGCCGGGATGATCCGCGGCGCCGGCAGGCTCGCGCCCGTCGGCCGGCAGGCTATCGGGCACGTCGATGGCGGCTTGCACCGGAGCATGCGACGGCACCCGACCCGACAACGAGGGCAGGGTTTCCCTTGACCGCAGATCAGGCGGCGCTGAGGTCTGAACGGCCTGGGCAACGTCGGGTCCGGCGGCAGGCTTCCCCGTCGGATCGGAGGCCGAGACGACCGCAGGCGAGTCAGCCGGGATCGGTTCGAGCGAAATGGGTGCGGATTGCTCGGGCCCGGAATCCGGTTCCGGCTCCAACTCCGGTTCCGATGAGCGCGACGAGTCCGCCTGGTTGGCGGTCCCGGGCGGCGCGTTCGTCGCTGGCTCTCGTGCCGCCAGCACGACCTCGATACCGGCAGAACCGGGTTCGCCGGCTGCTGGGGAAAGCGGTCGCTTGCGTGGTGGCGGGGGCGGAGGACGGCGGGGTCGCGGGGGCCTGGGTGCTTCGGCCTCGCGCTCTAGCTGGTCGATCAAGGGCTTCGCATCGCGGACCCCGATCGTGGATCGCGCAGCCTGATAGCTCTTGAGACGATCAGGCGCGCCCCGGCCGAGGACGGCCATGGGTGGTGCGCTGGTCACGACGTCGTCGTCCGCCCCGCTCGCCGCGGGCTCGGCCGTCACGGCGATCGCGATGGCCGAGCTGAGCGCCATCGCGTCGTCCGCGTCGGTCGGCAGCTTGTCCGCCGACCCGTTGGCCGCAGGCGGGACTGGAATCGAGTCGAGCAGGTCTGCGGCGAGGCGCCCCAGCTCAAACGCGCGGTCGTCTTGGCCCGCGTCGCCTGCCGCGCGCGCCGCTCGCTGCAACCAGACGGCCGCGTCGCGATATTCGCCTCGCTCCCACTGCGTAGCGGCAGTTTGCAAAGCCCAGACGACGTCGTCGGGGTCGGAGGGAGACGGAGAAGGAATCCCGGCCATGGTGGCACCCACAGGATGGGTGGGCAGTGTAACGGAACGGCGCAGGGAGGGAAATGACCGGGGGAGAAGTCGGGAGGCCGCAACATGAAGCGTTCGGTCGTCGGACCCCCGGAACAAGGAACGCGCGGTGCTCGACCGAGCCTTGCTGCGGCAGATCGCGAGGATCTGCTGCCGCGACTGCCAGGGAAAGACGTGTCGCGGCGGATATTATACCCAACGTCAGGTGTGTTCCCTTGGCGAGGCGAAAGCCGCCCGGCACGTTCGAGACGGCCACGCGCACGGTCAGCTTGCGGACCGCGCGCTCGTGGAGCGTCAGAGCTGGCTCAGGCGCTTGGGCCCTAGGGCCACGATCTCGGGCGGGCAGCCGCTCTCGAAGAGCTTGAAGTTGTCGAGATAGCGTGCGGCGAGCGCGTCGTACTTGCGCCAGTATTCGTCCTTGCTACCCCAGGACGTCGACGGATCCAACACGTCCTGCGGCACGTCGGGACACTCGAGGGGCACATCGAACCCGAAGAGGCGGTCCTTGCGGTAGGCAACGTGGTCGAGCTTACCGTCGAGGGCGGCGTTGAGCAGGTTTCGGGTGTGTCGGATGGAGATTCGTTTTCCGACGTTGAAGCCGCCGCCCACCCAGCCGGTGTTGACCAGCCAGCACTGCGCGCCATGGCGCAGCATCTTCTGCTTGAGCATGTTCGCGTACTGGAAGGGGTGGTGCACCATGAATGGTCCGCCGAAACATGCGCTGAACGTGATCTCGGGCTCGATCCCGAGACCGATCTCCGTGCCGGCGATCTTCGAGGTGTACCCCGAGATGAAGTGGTACACCGCCTGGTCGGGCGTGAGACGCGCAATGGGCGGCAGCACGCCCTGCGCGTCGCAGGTCAGCAGGATCACGTTCTTGGGATGGCTCCGGGCCATCTTGCCGTCCATGACGTTCGGGATGAACTCAAGGGGATAGGCCGCCCTCGTGTTCTCCGTCAGGCGGTCGTCGTCCAGATCCAGCCGTCGCGAGGTCGGGTCCATCCGCACGTTCTCGAGGATCGTGCCGAATCGCCGGGTGCAGGCGTAGATCTGGGGTTCGTGCTCCGCCGACAGCCTGATGACCTTCGCGTAGCACCCGCCTTCGAAGTTGAACACACCGTTGTCACTCCAGCCGTGCTCGTCGTCGCCGATCAGACGCCGCCGAGGATCGGCCGAAAGCGTCGTCTTGCCCGTCCCGGAAAGCCCGAAGAACAACGCCACGTCGCCGTTCGGCCCCACGTTCGCCGAGCAGTGCATCGGTAGCACGTCGCGCAGCGGCAGCAGGTAGTTCATCACGGTGAATACCGTCTTCTTGATCTCACCGCCGTACAACGTGTTGCAGATGATCGCCAGACGCTGCTGGAAATCGATCACGATGCCCGTGTCCGTACGGCTGCCGTCGATGCGCGGATCGAGGTGGAAGCCGGTGGCGGCCAGGACGGTGAACTCGGGCACGTGCGTCCTCGCCTCCTCGCGGTTGGTGATCTTGAGGAACATGTTGCGGGCGAACAGGCTTTGCCACGCCTTTTCGGTGATGATCCGGATGGGCATGCGGTAGTCCGGATCGGCCCCAACGTAGCAGTCCTGCACGAACAGCTCTTCGTCCTGCAGGTAGGCCTGCACGCGCGCGAGCAACGCGTTGAACTTCTCGCGGCTGAAGGGACGGTTGTAGACACCCCACCAGACGTTTTCTTCCGAGGAGGGTTCGCGGACGACGAACTTGTCCTGGGCAGCGCGGGCCGTCCACTTGCCCGTGTTGACCACCAGGGCGCCGCCGGCGGCGACCTTGCCTTCGTTGCGGAAAATGGCCTCTTCGTAGAGCGCGGAGGTCGGCAGATTCCAGAAGACCCGGTCGAGGTGCACCAGGCCGTGGTTGCTCAAGCCGAAGTCGCTCTTCAGATCAGCGGCCTGCTTCGTCGCGGGCGTGTCGAACTCGAGATACTTGCTCATGTCCAGTCCCTCACAAGCTTGCGCTGACCGATGTACAGTTCGTTGGGCGCGTTCGGGTCCAGCGCCCACTTCATCCGCTCCACCCCGTCGGTGATGTCCTTGATCGACCCGCAAAACGAGATCCTCAGGTGGCCGTCGAGCCCAAACTCCGCGCCCGGCACCGTCACCACCTGCACCTTGCTGAGCAGGAACTCCGCCAGCCGCTCCGAGCTCTTGTCGTAGGCGCGAAAGTCCGCGAAGCAGTAGAACGTGCCGCCCGGAACCCTGACGTTCACGCCGGGGAACGACCGCAGCCGGTCGATCAGCACGTTGCGGTTGTTCTCCAGCGTCTGCCGCAAGCTCTCTACCCCCGATTGCACGCCGTTCAACGCCCCGACCGCCGCTTGCTGCAGCACCACCGACGGACCCGAGGTCTGATGCCCCTGGATGTTCGTCATCGCCTCGATCAGCGTCTTGTTCGCGACCGCCCACCCGATGCGGAACCCCGTCATCGCATAGGCCTTCGAGATGCCGTTGATGATCACCAGCTTGGAGTGCTCGCTCTTGTCCTTCACGAACTCCCGGCAGTTGGCGGCCTTCCGTCCGTCGAACACGAGACGATGATAGATGTCGTCCATGATCAACCACAGACCGCGCTTCTCGCAGAACTCCACGATCTCGGCGATGAACTCGCGCGAGTACACGGCGCCCGTCGGGTTGTTCGGGCTGTTGATGATCACCGCCTTCGTGTACGGCCCCACCACCCGCTCGATGTCGATCAACCGCGGGTGAAAAGAGCCGTCCTCGGACAGCACCGGCACGCCCACCGCGCCGATGAGACGACACATGTCCGGGTAGCTCACCCAGTACGGCGCCGGGAAAACCACCTCTTCCTGCGGGTTCAGAATCGCCTGCAGGCACACCATGAGCGCCTGCTTGGCACCCGACGACGCCATCACGTTCTCCGGCGCCGGCGAAAACCCGTAGTGCTCCTCGGTGTATCGGATGATCGCCTTCTTCAACGCCGGAATGCCATCCGGCGGCGTGTAACGCACCTCGCTCGTGTTGAGCAGCGCGGCGGACGCCGTGATGGCGTCCAACGGGGCCTTGCCTTTCGGCTCCCCGCCGCCGAGGTGGATGACCGGGTCTCCTTTCGCCCTGAGGATCGCTGCCGTCTCGTTGAGCTTGAGCGTGGCGGAGCGATGAATGGTTCGAGCTATTTGACTGATCATGGCTGTGTGCGCTTCCTTCCTTCCGCACCGTGCTCCCTTCTCGCTCTCACCAGACACGTCGTGCGGACCGTAGGGTGGCTGCGAACCGGGAGCTTTGCGCATATCGCACCCTGAAGCGTCGGCTACCTTGACGGCCCACCCCCGTCAACACCTCGAATCGATCCACCTTCCGTGAAGCAGCCCGTCCCACGCGCCGAATCGCGCACACGCAACGCATCGCGCGGCGGGTCTCGATGTCCGGTTCGCCAACACGACCTCGCGCTCGTTCGGCCGCCCTCGGCGAGTCGCGCCCCTTCTGCACGCCGCTTGACGACCCTTTCGACGAGAAGCTACGCGTCGCCGCATGCTCGCCACGCATGTCCAGACCATCCTGGCCGTCGACGACCCCGGTCGCGCTGCGAGCTTCTTCCAACGTCCCGACCGCGCCGGCGTCCTCGACGGTATCCCCGAACTGCAGAGCGCGTTCCCCGACTTCCACGCCACCACCGAAGACCGCATCGTCGACGCCCACAGCGCCAAGATCGTGCTTCGATGGACCGCGACCGGCACGCACCGCGGCGACCTGCCCGGCGTTCCCGCATTGGGAGAGGTCGTGCTGTTTCGTGGGATCGAGATCCTCCAGGCCCGTGCAGGCAAGATCGTCGCGCGGTGGGGCGAGTGGGATCAGTCCGGCTGGCTCCGAGAACCGGCCGACCGTACGGCGTGACGCGTCCCGCTGCGCCCCCACGCCGAACCCTTGGCCACGGCGGCGACTCCAACCTCCCCGCACGGTTCTCGAAGCATCATGAAGCTCTCTCGCGCAACCATCATCGTTCCTGTTCCAGGCCGCACCGTTCATCTCCTGGTTCAACCCATCACGGGCCAGGCCGCGTTGCTGGAGGCCCGCTTCGTCCAGGCCCTGCAGGACCCGAACAGCGCGTTCGACGTTCCCGGGATGCCGGTCGACGATCTGCTCCAGGCCGGCTTCCTGGTGGAGTCGGATGACGCCGACCGCGAGCAACTCGCCGAAGCCTATGCGACCTGGCTTGAAGACGTCGAGCAGACCCCTACCCAGCTCATCTTCGTGCCCACCCTCGCCTGCAACCTGCGCTGCACCTACTGCTACCAGGAAGCCTTCGACCCCGCCGCGAGCACGCTGGTGGCGCCGTCCACGATCGACGCGTTCTTTGCCTGGATCGACCGGTTCCATGCCAGCGATTCCGTCAAGCCCTACGTCACCCTCTTCGGCGGCGAGCCGCTCATCGACTCAGCATCCCACCGCGACCGTGTCGAACGAGTCCTGCGGCAGGCTTCGCAACGCGGCCTGCAGGTCGCGATCGTGACCAACGGCTACGACCTCGCGGCGTTCGCCGACCTGCTCGCACAGGGCCCGATCAAGGAGGTCCAGGTCACGATCGACGGTCCTGCCGCCGTGCACGACCGACGACGCCCGCATGGGTCCGGACGCGGGTCGTTCGACCGCATCGTGCAGGGTGTGGAAGCGATCATCGCGCGATCGATCCCGGTGAATCTGAGAGTGGTCGTGGACCGGGACAACATCGAGTCTCTGCCCGAGCTCGCCACGATGAGCGCGCGCAAGGGTTGGCTGGACTTGCCCGAGTCCGCCTTCAAGACGCAGATCGGCCGAAACTACGAACTGTTCGGTTGCGCGGCGGGCCAGCGCAGGGACCGTCTGTTCGATCGCGTCGGGCTCTGGGCAAGGTATGTCGAGCTCGCGCAGGAGCACCCGGAGCTTGCGCGCTTTCACCGGCCCCGCTTCCACGGCGTCTCCCACCTCGCCGATCATGGCGAGCTTCCCGCACCGAATTTCGACGCCTGCCCCGCCACGAAGAAAGAGTGGGCCTTCGACGCCGACGGGTCGGTCTATGGTTGCACGGCAACCGTCGGCAATCCCCGATACAAGCTCGGCACCTACGCACCGACCATCGCGCTCGACGAAGAAGCCGTGGCGGCCTGGCGCAACAGGAACGTGTTTTCGATTCCCTCCTGCCAGGACTGTCGCCTCGCCCCCGTGTGCGGTGGTGGCTGCGGCGCCCTCGCGCACCGCGAGCACGGCAGCATCCTCGCCCCGGATTGTCGTCCGGTTCGCGAGCTCATGGGCCTCGGCGTGAAGTACTACGATCTCGGTAACGACGGCACCAGCGATCCGGCGTGAAAGCCGGGGTGCCGGCTGTCGTTGGGCGTCTGCCTACGCGCGACGATCGCGCACGTACTTCTGCGCCGCAAGGGCCGCGATGGTCCCGTCCGCCACGGCCGTGGTGATCTGACGGAATCGCTTGACACGGATGTCGCCCGCGACGAAGAGCCCCGGAACCGAAGTCGCCATCGTCTCGTCGGTCGGCACGTATCCCCACTTGTCGAGCTCCACGACTCCCTTGAGCCATTCGGTCTGAGGCACCATGCCGATGAACACGAAGACACCGTCGGTGGTAAGCTCCTGCATTTCATGCGTCTTGACGTTCTCGATGCGAAGGCGCTGGAGGGATTTCTCGCCGTAGAAGCCTCGCGGCTCGGAGTCCCAGATCACCTTGATCTTGGGGTGCTCCAACGCCTCGTGGGCGATGGACGCCTCGGCCTGGAAGTGGTCGAACTGGTGGACGATGGTGATGCTCCGGGCGAATTGGGTGAGGAACAACGATTCCTCCACCGCGGAGTTGCCGCCGCCGATGACGTGGATGTCCTTGTCCTCGAAGTAGGCGCCGTCGCAGGTTGCGCAGTACGAGATGCCGCGGCCCTTGAACTTCTTCTCGCCTTCAACGCCGAGCTCGCGGGGCCTGGCCCCGGTCGCCACGATCACCGCCGGAGCCGTCACTTCGTCTTCCTCGTCGAGCACGAAGCGCTTCGGCTCGCTCCGGAGATCGAATTCGGTGATCTCGACCGCACGGGCGATCTTCGCCCCGAATCGCTCCGCCTGCCGCGTGAACTTCTGGGCCAGCTCCGCCCCCGTGACGTCCTCGGGAAATCCTGGGTAGTTCGACACCTTGTGCGTCGTCTTCACCTGCCCGCCGGGCATGCTCTCGTCGATCACCAGCGTGCGGATTCTCGCACGAGCCGCGTAGATCGCCGCCGTCAGCCCCGCCGGTCCAGCTCCCACCACGATGAGATCGTATGCCTCGGCCATCGCATCTTCTCCGTTCAGCCGACGAGCTGCTCGACGGCGCGCTTCAGCTCCGTGCGCTTGATCTCTCCGGACAGCCGCTCGCCCACTTCCCGCCCGTTCCTGAAGAACAGCAGCGTGGGGCTGCCTGTCACACCGAGCTTCTGCGCAAGCTCGCGGTTGCCCTGCCGGAAGATTTTGCAGAACTTCACCTTGCCGGCGAACTGCTCGGCAACCGCCTCGTACTTCGGCGCAAGCGCCTCGCACGGAGGACACTCGGTGGAGAAGAAGTCGAGCACCACCGGCTCCGTGGACCCGATGACCTCAGACTCGTACAGCGACTGATCAATCTCCTTGACGTATCCAGACATGGCACACCTCCACGCGACGGCATCGTCCGTCGCCCGCACCTGACACAGCACACCGCCCGAACGCGTACGCCGCGTTCGGGTTTCGTACCTGTTGCAAAAGGCCGGGCCTGCGACGCCACGCAGGCTCAGGAACAGAGTGTCGCGACGGTCAATCGTGGCAGCCCGAAATCAGCCGGGATGCCTTCGCGCAGCACTGCGCCGCCTTCTCCGTTCTCGGGGCGCAACACACGTTCTTGTTCCTCGGCCGGGTCAGCAACTTCATCTCACTTCTCCTTCGTCTGCAGCGACGATAGCTTGTTCTTCAAAGCCGTGGCGGCCTCACAATCCTCGCAAGGTTCAGCCTTGCCTTTGTGCTTGCACGTCGCAAGACAGTGCGACAACGACTGCAACAGCAGGCTCAACTCCTTGTCGCTCAACTCCACCTTCATGGCTGCTCTCCTCCGTCCAGATCCCGGAAGCCCCGGATCGTCATGCTTCGAACCATCACCGTCCCTTTCTCGTAGGGCTCCGACCGCGAGAGCACTTCCACGCGACGAAACCCTGCTTCGCGGATCGCCCGCATGTACTCGGGCTCGGTGATGGCTCCACCATAGCACGCCGCCCATGCCTCCGGGTCGCTCCGTACATCCTCCGGCAGCTCGTTCTCCGCGATCACATCCGAGACGACGAACCGGCCGCCGGGACGAAGAACCCGGTGGATTTCCCTGTACACCGCCGCCTTGTCCAAGGCGTGGTTGATGGTGCAGTTCGAGATCAGCACGTCGGCGAACCGGTCCGGCAGCTCCAGCCGCTCCAGGTCGCATCGCACGAACCGTACGTTCTCGAGGAACGGTGGCACGCTGCTGCGAGCCTTCTCCAGCATGCCTTCCGACAGGTCGACGCCAACGGCCAGCCCGGACGGCCCGACCCGACCCGCCGCGCGGATGACGTCCTGCCCGCGACCACAGCCCAGGTCCACCAACGTCTCTCCGCGCGCCGGCAACGCCTTGTCTAGCGCGGCGCCGCACGAAAGCGGCGTACAGCAGGCCGCAAGGCCCGTGTACCGCTCTTGCACGGCCTGCTTGATTGCTTCCATCGGGGGCTTTGGGCCGAAGACCACCTGCAGCTCCTTCCGCCTAGCGGCGGTTCACGCCATCAGAGCCTCACCGCGGCCAGAGGATTCACCCCGCTCCCCTGCCACCCTGCGAATCATCCAGCAACCGCTCAACAGCGAAGGTCACGGCCCCTTCTTGAGCATCTGGGCAAATGGATGGTTCGTGAACTGCGACGCCGGCTGACGAGGCGCCTGCGCCGGGCGCTGCTGCTTCTGTCTGGCAGCTTCTTGCCCCGCACCCGCCCTCCTGGGCTCGACCGCCTGGTCGCGACGTGCAGTCAGCGAGATCCGCTTGCGCTGCAGGTCCACCTCGAGCACCCGGACCTTGATCCGGTCGCCGACCTTCACCACCTCCGCCGGATCGCGAACGAATCGGTCCGCGAGCTTGGATACATGCACCAGACCGTCCTGATGCACCCCCACGTCCACGAACGCACCGAACGCCGTAACGTTCGTGACCACTCCCTCGAGCTCCATGCCCACGCGGAGATCCTCCATGGTGCGAACGTCATCTCGAAACGCTGGCGGCTCGAAGGTCGCCCGCGGATCGCGTCCGGGCTTCTTCAGCTCGTCCAGGATGTCCTTGAGGGTCGGCTCCCCCACGCTCTCGGACACGTACCTGCGCCAGTCGATGTTCCCGGCCAGGGAGGCGTTGCCGACCAGGCTGCCGAGCGGCACCCCCAGATCCGCTGCCATGCGCTCCACGAGCTCGTAGCGCTCCGGGTGCACCGCGCTCGCGTCCAGAGGATGGTCCCCCTCCCTGATGCGCAAGAACCCTGCCGCCTGCTCGAACGTCCGCGGCCCCAACCCGGGTACGTCGAGCAGTTCGCGCCGCGAACGAAATGGCCCGCGCTCGTTGCGATGCGCCACGATCCGCTTCGCAAGCGACTCCCCCAGACCCGCCACGCGCGAAAGCAGCGGCACGCTCGCGGTGTTCAGCTCCACTCCGACCTGGTTGACGCAGATCTCGACCACCTGGTCCAGCTTGCGTGCAAGCATCGGCTGGTGCACGTCGTGCTGGTACTGGCCGACACCGATGGACTTCGGGTCGATCTTGACCAGCTCGGCGAGCGGATCCTGCAACCTCCGGGCGATCGAGATCGCCCCGCGAACGGTCAGGTCCAGGTCCGGAAACTCCGCTCGCGCGATCTCGGAGGCCGAATACACGCTCGCGCCCGCCTCGTTCACCGACACCGCGAAGATCTCCTTCAGGCCGTCCGACACCAGCACATCGCGAACGAACGCCTCCGTCTCGCGCCCATACGTCCCGTTGCCTATCGCAATCGCTGCGGGCTTGTGACGACGGCACAACACTCGAAGGGTCTGCCGCGCCTCTTCCATGGCCCTGTCGCCCTGCACCAGATAGATCACCGTGTGCTCGAGCAGCTTGCCCGTCTGGTCGACCACCGCAACCTTGCAACCCGTTCGTTGTCCAGGGTCGACACCGATGACGGTCCGGGTCCCCAACGGCGCCGCGAGCAGAAGCTGCCGAAGGTTCTGCGCGAACACCTCCACGGCGGCCTTGTCCGCCTCCAGTTTCATGTCCACCCGGACCTCGCTCTCGACCGACGGAATCACCAGTCGCTTCAGCGCATCCCGCACCGCAAGGTCGAGCTGCGCACCCCATGGATCGTCACGGCGCACCGACAGCAAGCGTGCCGCGGCGTCCGACACCCTCTCCTCCTCGATCTCGACGGCCACCTTGAGCACCCCCTCGGCTTCGCCCCGACGGATCGCCAGAAATCGATGCGAGGGGATCCCGGCGAGGGGTTCCTCGAACGCCGCATACGTGTCGAACTTGGTGACGCTGTCCGCATGCTCCTTGGTCTTGCCTACGCGGAGCACGCCCGTCTCCAGGAAAGAACGCCGGACCAACGCCCGCACGTCGGCATGGTCCGCCACGCGCTCCGCGCAGATGTCTCGTGCGCCGGCCAGCGCGGCTTCGACCGTTGCCACCCCCTTCGCCTCATCCACGAAACGCGCTGCTTCGAAACTCGGGGCCTGATCCCCTTGCTGTGCCCAGATCCGATCGGCCAGCGGCTCCAGGCCTCGCTCCTTTGCGATCGTGGCCCGGGTGCGACGCTTCGGCTTGAACGGCAGGTACAGGTCCTCCAGCCTCGCCTTCTCGGTGCACGCTAGGATCGTGTTTCGCAGGTCGTCCGTCAGCTTCCCCTGCTTCTCGATCTCCTTGAGGATGGCAGCCCGACGCTCCTCCAGCTCCTTGACGTAGGCCGCCCGCTCCTGAATCGCCAGGATGGCGACCTCGTCGAGCCCACCGGTCGCCTCCTTGCGGTACCGGGCCACGAACGGCACCGTCGCCCCCTCCGACAAGAGCGCGACCACTGCGGCAACAGCCTTTGGATTGAGGTTGAGGTCGCGCGCGACCTGCGGCACGGGGTCGAACAGGATGGTACTTGTTTCGCTCACGGCGCGCCGTTTACGACGTCTTGGCCCCAAGGTCGAGCCCTGACTTCATCAACATCTCGCGTGCGGTGGGCCACGCGCTCCTCTGCATCCCGCCTGCTGCCCGACACGGGGTCCTGGATCGGGTACCGCCAAACGCGTGGTACCCATTCCGGAGCCGCTGAACGGGTACCACCTAACGCGTGGTACCCGGTCCGGAGCAGCGGGCGGCGTTCATTCCATAACGATCTGATCCTTATGGCCGATCCTTTCGGTCTTCAGGAGGTCGGCGTCTTGGGGATCGCCGGGTCCTTGTCTCGTCTGTCTGCGGTTCGCGATTGCCGTTGAACGGTTGTCGAGCCTGAGGGACGGCTCGGTCGCGCACGTTTGCAAGGATCTGCCCGCCGCCGAGCCTGACGAAGGCGGCTGCGGGGCCCGGACGGCGCGTGGCGCTCGTTCCGTCCGCCGCAAGTTCTGGCCGGGTTTTCGTGGCGAAGCTGCTCGCCGACACTCCCCCACCTGCGCCAACCGAGCTCGCGTGCCACCCGCCCCGCGTCGGCTCGCGCCTGGTGACGACCGCACGGCTCACGCGCCCCACCCTCCAGCCTCCACGATCCACCCTCCACGCTCCACGTGCCACGCCACACTCCTCACCCGCACGCGCACGCCCACGTGCTGTATTGTTGTACTGCCGTCTGGCTGAGCCGCTCCATCAAGCCGGTCAGCATCGCCGACACGCGGCTCGCGACGCCTTGGAGCTTGTCAGCGTCGTGCCGCGGGCCGACGTCCATCGCGAGCAGCAGGTCCCCAGCGGCGGCCACTTCCGCACACTCGCCGCGGCTCTCCGCCAATCGCTGTGGCGAGCGCGGCCAGCTCGCAGGCGATGCGGCAAGCGTCGAGCTTGTCATGGGCAAACGCGCCGGGCGTCTCACCATCGGGGGCGTGCGCGTGCGGGTCAGGGGTCGAGCGTGGGTCGTGGGTCGTGGGTCGTGGGCGTGGGGGGTGTCCTCTGGTTGTGCCAGATCATGTAGTCCTACATCTCTATGATCCCGAACATGCACTCGACCTGGTTGAGCCAGCAGGCGTGCTTGGGCGTGAAGTGCCGCTTCCATCGCGGATGCTCGTCGAACCAGTCTTGAACGTCATCGGTGTTGTGTGCGAACAGCTTGTCGCACACGATGTTTCCCCCGTCCGTGCGGCGAACAGGTTGCCACGACGTCGAGCAGCTCCACTCTTCCCTTTGCGCACGGTGCGC
>Ga0272446_1000381_pt1 | contig 70383 bp, 70 predicted proteins | sample YNPCB0061_FD_194587 | JGI IMG/M metagenome (GOLD analysis project Ga0272446, IMG submission 194587) | Hot spring microbial mat communities from Yellowstone National Park, WY, United States - YNP-CB-006-1 | ecosystem: Environmental > Aquatic > Thermal springs > Hot (42-90C) > Sediment | place...
GCAGACGCTCGTCTCGCGCCGGCTCGACCCTGCCGATGCCGCGGTGCTCTCCGTCACCCAGTTCCACGCAGGCTCGGCCGGCAACGTCATCCCCGACACGGCGTGGCTCAACGGCACGGTGCGCACGCTGAAGCCCGCCACACAGGACATGCTCGAGCGGGAGATGGGCGCGATCGCGCGCGCCATCGCCGCGAGCCAGGGCGCTGCGGCGCGATTCGACTACACCCGCGGCTATCCGATCGTGATGAACCACCCGGAGCCGACCGAGCGCGCCGCTGCCGCCGCGGCGAAGCTGCTCGACCCCGCCCGCGTGCATCGCGCGAAGCCGCTGACCATGGGCGGGGAGGACTTCGCCTACATGGCCGAGAAGGTGCCCGGTTGCTTCGTCCGCTTCGGCCAGAGGGGGCCGGACGGGACGGGCGGTGTGCCCGTGCACACCGCGCGCTATGACTTCAACGACGCGATCCTGCCGATCGGCGCGAGCTTCTGGGCGACGCTCGTCGAACAGGAGCTCGCGCGCGGCTGAGCGGCGCCCTGCGACCCGGTGCCGTTTGCCCCGGTTCCGTTTGCCCCGGGCCCGTTTGCGCCGACGCTGCGCTTCTGCTTAGGGTGCGCGCCCGCGCGCGCGGCGGCCGGTCGCCCGGGCCGGTCGCCCCTGCTCGGCCGGAGCAAACGACCCCGCCCGCGATGCTGCCCGCCCTGACACGAGTCCTGTCCCGACGCCCTGCGATTCTTGCGGCCGATTCGGCGCTCGCCGCCGGTGCGGGGCTGGCGGCGGGGCTGCCGGGCCTTGCCTGGGGCGGGCTCGCTGCCTCGGCCCTGCCGCTGCTCGCGCTCGCGGCCGCTGCGGCGACCGGTGCGGTCTTCGCCGCCTTTGGCGTGCCGCGGGATTCCTGGCGCCATGGCGGCACGGTGGAGATGGCACGCGCCGCCGCCGCCGGCGCTCTGGCCGCGCTTGCGGCCGGGCTCGGCCTCGCGCTGCTCCGCCCCGGCGCGGCGCCGCCCGCGACGCTCGCTCTGCTCCTCGCGCTCCTGCCCGCGACCGCGCTTGCCGCGCGCGGCCTCTACCGCCTTGCCGTGCTCGGCGCCGCGCGGCCCGACCCGGAGGCGAGGCCGGTGCTGCTCGCAGGCGCGGGCGACCAGGCCGAACTTCTGTTGCGCGCGCTTGCCCGCGGCAATGCAGCACGCTGGCGCGTCGTCGGCGTCGTCACGGTCGACCGGTCGATGGTCGGGCAGCGGCTGCATGGCGTCACCGTGCTCGGTACCCTGGATGAGACCGAAGCCGTGCTCGACCGCCTCGCCGGCACGGCGGATGCGCCATCGGCGATCGCGCTTGCGGCACGCTCCGCCTCCGGCCTCGCTCTCGCGGGCCTGCGCGAGGTGGCGGAGGCGCGCGGCCTCGCGCTCTATGAGGTGCCGCGGCCGGCCGATCTCGTCCCCTACGCGCCGCTGCGCCGGCGCGACGACACCCCGCCTGACCCGCAGGCCCTGCTCGACCGGCCCGAGCGGCCGATCGACCGCGCGATGATCGCGGCCGTGGCGAGCGGCAAGCGCGTGCTCGTCACCGGCGCGGGCGGCTCGATCGGCTCGGAGCTCGTGCGGCAGATCGCCGAGGCCGGCCCGGCGCGGCTCACCCTGCTCGACAATGGAGAATACGCTCTTTACGCGATCGATATGGAGATCGGCGTCGCGCACCCGCATCTGGCGCGCGAGGCCGTGATCCTCGACATCCGCGACCGCGAGCGGATCGCCGCCCTGTTCGCCGCGACCAGGCCCGAGCTCGTGTTCCACGCCGCCGCGCTCAAGCACGTGCCGCTCGTCGAGGCGAACCCGCTCGAGGGCATCCTCACCAACGCCTACGGCACGCGCAACGTCGCCGACGCGGCGGTGGCAGTCGGCGCCGAGGCGGTGGTGCTGATCTCGACCGACAAGGCGGTGAACCCGACCTCGGTGATGGGCGCGACCAAGCGGCTCGCCGAGATGTACTGCCAGGGGCTTGACCTGCGCGCGGCGGGGACGGCAAGGCCGACGCGGTTCGTCACGGTCCGGTTCGGCAACGTTCTTGGATCGACAGGATCGGTCGTGCCGCTGTTCCAGGCGCAGCTCGCGCGCGGCGGGCCGCTCACCGTCACCCACCCCGACATGGTGCGCTACTTCATGACGACGAAGGAGGCCGTCGGCCTCGTGCTGACGGCGATGGCAACGATGGTCAAGGGCGGCGCTGTGGCGGAGACGGTCGAGCGCGGCGCCATCTTCGTGCTCGACATGGGCAAGCCCGTGCGGATCATCGACCTCGCGCGCAAGATGATCCGCCTTGCCGGCCTCCGCCCCGAGGTGGACGTGAAGATCGCCGTCACCGGCCTGCGCCCGGGCGAGAAGCTCTACGAGGAGCTGTTCCACGGCCGCGAGGAGGTGGTGCCGCTCAGCATCCCTGGGCTGCTCGTCGCCCGCCCGCGGGTGGTGGACCTTCCGATCGTCGCGCGCGCGATCGACGAAGCGGCGGCGGCGGCGCGGGCGGGGCGGGAGAAGCCTGCGCTCGCCCTGCTCTCGGTGATGGTGCCGGAATTCGGCACGCCGCCGGCAGGGGCCTGAGGCGGCGATGGCCCGGGCCGGGACATGGGCTGCGGCGCTCCGGCCCGACCGCGGTCTGCTCGTGATGCTGCTCTACGGCTTCGCCGCCGGGCTGCCCCTGCCTCTGACCGGCTTCACGCTGCGGCAATGGTTCGCGGAAAGCAACGTTCCGCTTGGCGCGATCGGGCTCACCGCGCTGATCGGCCTCTCCTACTCGCTGAAGTTCCTCTGGGCGCCGGTGCTCGACCATGTGCCCCCGCCGGCCGCTGCGCTCGGCCGCCGCCGCGGCTGGCTCGCGCCGGTGCAGGTTCTGCTCGGGCTTGCGATCGCCGCGATGGCGCTGACCGACCCGGCGCGCAACGCCACAGCGACCGTCGCTGCCGCCGTCGCTGTCGCCTTCCTCTCGGCGACGCAGGACATCGCGATCGACGCCTACCGGATCGAGAGCCTGCCGCCCGACCGCCAGGGGCTCGGGCTTGCGGCCTATGTCTGGGGCTACCGGATCGCCCTGCTCGTCGCCAATGCGGGCGTGCTGTTCGCGGTCGCGCGCCTCGGCTGGAGCGGGGCGTTCGCGGCCATGGCGGCGCTCTGTTCGGGCGTGGGGCTTGCGACCACGCTCTGGCTCGCGCGCGAACCGCCATCGGCCGAGCGGCGCCGGGGCGGCGGCTTCGGCGACTGGATCGCGGCCGCGGTCATCGCCCCTTTCCGCGACTTCCTCCGCCGCCCGGGCGCGTGGCTGATCCTCTCCTTCGTCGCTCTGTTCAAGCTCGGCGAGGCGCTCGCGGGGACGATGACCGCGCCGTTCTACCGAGCGCTTGGATTCACGCGCGAGGAGGTGGCGGCGGTCGCCGGCGTGTTCGGGCTGGGCGCGACGCTCGCGGGCGTGGCGGCGGGCGGCGTGCTCGTCGCCGCGGTCGGCACCGGCCGCGCCCTGATCGCGACCGGGCTCATGCAGATGCTCTCGAACTTAATGTATGTCGCGCTCGCCGAAGCCGGGCGCAGCGTGCCGATGCTGTGGGCCCAGGTCGGCATCGAGAACGTGACCGACGGTCTCGCCGATGCCGCCTTCGTTGCCTATCTCTCCGGCCTGACCAGCAGGGCCTTCACCGCGACGCACTATGCGCTTCTCTCCTCGCTCGCCGCCCTGCCGCTGCGGACGGTAAGCGGGTCATCGGGCTATCTCGCCGCCTGGCTCGGCTGGACGCGGTTCTTCCTGGCCACCACCGCCGCTGCGCTGCCGGGGCTTGCCGTCATGCTCGTTCTGCTCCGCCGCTTCCCGCTGCAGCAACGGCAGGAGGGGTAACAGGGCGGCACACGCTCTGGGGATGACACAAGGCTGGGGACTAGCGCGGGGCGATCGGCGCCTGGCGATCGGCCAAAACGGCGCGGCCGCAGCCCAAGCGCGGCTGCGGCCGGCCGGACACTCTGGGCCGGCAGAATCAGTTGCCGGCTCTGTCGTTCATCCGGCGAGGGTCAGAGGTGTGCCCAAATCACTCGCCCGACCCGCCGCCGGACTCGGCCGGGATCTGCACCGTCCAGGTGCCGAAGCCGACATCGTAGGACACCTCGGCGATGACGCCCGGAAGAGCGTCATTGACCTCGGCAGCGAGCGCCTCGGCGCCGCTCTCGGTCAGGCCGGTGAAGAACTGGCCCGGCGTCAGCATACGCTGGGCGACCGCATCCGTCGCGGCGAACAGACCAAAGCCAATGGCGGCGATGAACAGAGTGCGCATAGGGATCCTCCGTCGCGTTGATCTTTCCAGGTGACAAACGTCACGGCGGCAAGATTCGCCGGGAGAGGTTAACAGTCCGTAGCGTACCGGGTGGCGGAGCGTCGGGGCCAGCGCACGAGCTCGGCGGCAGGGTCGACCCGGGCGTGTTCGGCAGCGCCGGGGCAAGACGGGATCCGCGAGGCCCCTTGCCCGCCCCGCCCGCGTCGCGCTCTGATTGGGGTGCGACTTGGGGTGCCGGCATGGCCCGGCTGAGACACACCCATCGAACCTGATCGGGGTCATGCCCGCGGAGGGAACGTCGCCTTGGCCGAGGGGCCTCGCTCCCGGCCATGCCCGCCGCGCACGCTGTCCCCACGCTGAGGTGCGCCCATGCGGGTCGAGATCGCTCTCGAATGGTTCCTGAACCCGGATCATCTTCCCTTCCTCGCCGGGATCGAGGAAGGCTGGTTCGCCAGAGAGGGGCTTGAGATGAGCCTCGTCGTTCCCGACAGTCATTATGACGGGCTTGCCGAAGTCGAGGCAGGCAGGGTCGCCTTCGCCTGCAACGAGCCGCTGCACATGATCGACGCCCCGCACCCTGGCCTCTGCGCGCTCGGCTGCTTTTTCGAGACCGAGGGCGGGGTGATGCTCACGCCCGCTGGCGAGGCGGCGCTGCTCGCGGGCCGGAGCGTGCGTATCGCCTCGCCCGTTTCGGGGGGGGTGACGGACGCGATCGCGCGCGAGATCCTCACCCGCCACGCCGCCGCCCGCGGCGGCCGGGCGGAGCCGGGCGCGATCACCGTCGAGGCGGCGGGGTTCGCGCATCTCGACAATCTTCGCGCCGGCTATGACGGGGCGTGGCTCTGCTTCCACAATTTCGAGGTGGTCGGGGCGAAGGCCGAGGGGCTCGAGCATGTGTTCGTCCCGACCGCCTCGGTCGGCCTGCCCAACTTCTCCGCGCTCGAACTCTTCACCGCGCGGGAGTTCGCGGCGCGCGAGCCCGGTGCGGTCGCGGCGATGCAGGCGGTTCTCTCCCGCGCCGTCGAGGCGCTGAAGGCGGACCCTGAGCGCGCCGCGGCGATCTGGTTCGCCCGGTCCGGCGAGGCGGACGAGGCGCTCGCCCGCGCCATCCTCGCCGACACCCTGCCGCGCTTTGTTTTCCCGGTGGTGGCCGATGCAGGGCGCTGGCGGCCGCTCTTCGAGGCCTTCGCGGGCCTGGGCTTCGCCGCGATCGGGCCGGCCGAGTACGAGGCGCTCTACGACGGCGGTGGCTGACCGGCCGTGGCGCGGCCAGGGCAGATCATGGCCAGCGCACCTCAGGCGGAAGGCTCATCAGGATCGCCTCTGTGTTTCCGCCCGTCTTCAGCCCGAACAGCGTGCCGCGGTCGTAGAGCAGGTTGAACTCGACATAGCGGCCGCGGCGGCGGAGCTGGTGGGCGCGCTCCTCCTCCGTCCAGGGCTCGCGCATCCGCCGCGCGACAATCGCCGGGAAGGCTTCGAGAAAGGCAAGCCCGACATCGCGGGTGAAGGCGAAATCGGCCTCCCAGTCGCCGGTGTCGTGAGTGTCGTAGAAGATTCCGCCCACACCGCGCGGCTCGCCGCGATGCGGCAGGTAGAAGTAGCGGTCGCACCATTCCTTGAAGCGCGGGTAGTAGCCAGGGTCGTGGCGGTCGCAGGCGGCCTTGAAGGCGGCGTGGAACAGCGCGCCGTCCTCCGCCGTCTCGGGGCGGTCGAGGAACATCGGCGTGAGGTCGCCGCCGCCGCCGAACCAGCCCTTGGTCGTCACGATCAGCCGCGTATTCATGTGCGCTGCCGGAACGCGGGGGCTCTGCATGTGCGCAACGAGCGAGATGCCGGAGGCCCAGAAGCGCGGGTCCTCGGCAGCGCCGGGCATCTGGGCGCGAAACTCAGGGGAGAACTCGCCGAACACGGTCGAGACATTGACGCCGACCTTCTCGAACACGCGGCCCCGCATCACGCTCATGAGGCCGCCGCCGCCGCCTGGGCGGTCCCAGGCGGTGCGGGTGAAGCGGCCGGGCGGAAGCCGGTCGGCGAGCGGCGTGTCGGGCGCGTCCTCGAGCGCCTCGAAGGCGGCGCAGAGCCGGTCGCGCAGGGTCTCGAACCAGAGGCGGGCGGCATCGCGCTGGGCGTCGGTCGGTACGGGCATGGACCGTAGGAGGCGACAGCACCCGGCATCCGTCAATCGCCCGGCAACCCTTGCGGGATATCAAGACGCTGCCATTTGCGGCGGTGAGGCCGGAGGGGTGCTCCGCTGTTGCCGTGCGGCAGAGCCGGCGCTATAGCCCCGCCGGTCTCGGGGAGCTCGGGTCGCGGGTGGCTGCGGCAGCGCCAGGGGTGTGCCGCCCACCGCCAAGTCCGGTTGCTTGGCGTATCGTGCCGGCTCCGGCAGGAGAGAGCGGCGCGCGACGGAGGCGCTGCCGCAGAAGGAGGACGCATGGCAGACGCCGCTGCGATCGCGGACACGCAAGGGCGAGGCAAGGAGGGCGAGGCAGGCCCGCCGCGCCGCGACTTTCTCAAGCTCGCCACCACGGCGATGGCGGCGATCGGCGTCGGCGCCTTCGCCTGGCCCTTCATCGCCAGCATGAACCCCTCGGCGAGCGTTCTCGCGCTCGCCTCAACGGAGGTCGATCTCGCGCCGATCCAGGCCGGCCAGGCGATCACCGTGATGTGGCGCGGCAAGCCGGTCTTCGTCCGCCACCGCACGCCGGAGGACATCGCCGCCGCGCGCGACGTGAACCTCGCCCAGCTGCCGGACCCGCAGCCCGACAGCGCGCGGGTGCAGAAGCCGGAGTGGCTCGTGATGCTCGGCGTCTGCACCCATCTCGGCTGCGTGCCGCTCGGCCAGCGGCCGACGGACCAGAAGGGCGATTTCGGCGGCTGGTTCTGCCCCTGCCACGGCAGCCACTACGACACCTCCGGGAGGATCCGCCGCGGCCCGGCGCCGCGCAATCTCGAGGTCCCCGAGTACACGTTCCTGACCGAAACCTCCATCCGAATCGGCTGAGGCAAAGATCATGGTCGGCTTGCACAAGAGCGAGTTCAAGAACCCGGTGGTGCGCTGGATCGACCAGCGCCTGCCGATCCCGAGCCTGCTCCAGAAGGAGTATGCGCAGTTCCCGACGCCGAAGAACTTCAACTACTTCTGGAACTTCGGCGCGCTCGCGATGGTCAACCTCGTGATCATGATCGTCACGGGGATCTTCCTCGCGATGCACTACACGCCGCACACGGCCTATGCGTTCGACAGCGTCGAGCGGATCATGCGCGACGTGAACTACGGCTGGCTCCTGCGCTACATCCACATGAACGGCGCTAGCATGTTCTTCATCGTCGTCTACATCCACATCTTCCGGGGCCTTTACTATGGGTCGTACAAGGCGCCGCGCGAACTCCTGTGGATGCTCGGCGTCGTCATCCTGCTCCTGATGATGGCGACCGCCTTCATGGGCTACGTCCTGCCCTGGGGGCAGATGAGCTTCTGGGGCGCGACCGTCATCACCAACCTGTTCAGCGCGATCCCCATCGTTGGGCCGGACATCGTGGTCTGGCTTTGGGGCGGGTTCAGCGTCGACAACCCGACCCTCAACCGCTTCTTCTCGCTGCACTACCTCTTGCCCTTCGTGATCGTCGGCGTTGTGTTCCTCCATGTCGTGGCGCTGCACATCACGGGGTCGAACAACCCGCTCGGCATCGAGCCGAAGGGCCCGCAGGACACGATCCCCTTCCACCCCTACTACACGATCAAGGACACGTTCGGCCTCTGCATCTACCTGATCGTCTTCGCCTTCCTCGTGTTCTTCGCGCCGAACTTCCTCGGCCACCCGGACAACTATATCCCCGCGAATCCGCTGGTCACGCCGGCGCATATCGTGCCCGAGTGGTACTTCCTGCCGTTCTACGCGATCCTCCGCGCCGTGCCGGACAAGCTCGGCGGCGTGCTGCTGATGTTCGGCTCGATCCTCATCCTGTTCGTGCTGCCCTGGCTCGACACGAGCCCGGTGCGCAGCATGAGGTTCCGCCCGCTCGCGCGGCCGTTCTTCTGGATGTTCGTGATCTCCTGCGTCGTGCTCGGCTATGCTGGGGCGATGCCGGCGGAAGGCATCTGGGTGACGATCAGCCGCGTCGGCACGGCCTACTACTTCATGTACTTCCTCGTCATCCTGCCGCTGCTCGGCAAGCTCGAGCGGCCGCTTCCTCTGCCCGACAGCATCGCCGCCCCGGTGCTGAGGGGCGGCGGGCCGATCCCGGCCGGCGCCGCGGCCAAGCCGATGGAGAAGGCGTGATGCAGCGCTTCCGCACCCTCGCCTTCGCCGCCGTGCTCGCGCTCGCTGCGCCGGCGGCTTCCCTTGCCGCCGGCGGCGGGCCGGCGCCGCCGGCGCAGAGCTGGTCGTTCGGCGGGCTGTTCGGCACCTTCGACCGCGCCTCCGCCCAGCGGGGCTTCCAGGTCTACAAGGAGGTCTGCGCTGCCTGTCATGCGATGAAGCAGCTCGCCTACCGGAACCTCGCCGACATCGGCCTCTCTGACGCCGAGATTCGCGCCATCGCGGCCGACATCCAGGTGACGGACGGGCCGAACGACGAGGGCGAGATGTTCGAGCGGCCCGGCCGCCCGTCTGACCGGTTCCGCAGCCCCTTCCCCAACGAGAAGGCGGCGCGGGCGGTGAACAACGGCGCCTACCCAGTCGATCTGTCGCTGATCATCAAGGCGCGGCCGCATGGGGCCGACTATCTCTACGCGCTGCTCACCGGCTACAAGGACGAGCCGCCCCCCGGCGTGCCGGTGATGGAGGGTATGCACTACAACGAGTGGTTCCCCGGCCACTGGATCGCCATGGGCCGGCCGCTGAACGACGACCAGGTGACCTTCGCTGACGGCACGCCCGCGACCACCGAGCAGATGGCCCGCGACGTGACCACCTTCCTCGCCTGGGCCGCCGAGCCGGAGCTCGAGCAGCGCCGCGCGATGGGGGTGCGGGCGATCCTGTTCCTGATCGTGCTCGCCGGCATGACCTATGGCGTGAAGCGCAAGATCTGGGCCGACCTCAAGCACTGATCGCGCGCGGGTCTGATCATCGGCCTGCGGCTGCGCTAAAACAGGGGGCTGCCTCACGGCAGCCCCTTCGCTTTAGGAGACGCGCCATGCCTGACCCTGTGCCAGAGCCCGTCATCGGCATCATCGGTGGTTCTGGCGTCTATGACATCGATGAGCTGGAGGGGGCGGAGTGGCGCGCCGTGCGCACGCCCTGGGGCCTGCCCTCGGGCGAACTCCTGTTCGGGCGGCTCGCCGGCGTGCGCGTGGTGTTCCTGCCCCGGCATGACCGCGGCCATCGCCTCTCCCCGACCGACCTTCCCTACCGCGCCAATATCGACGCGCTGAAGCGCGCGGGCTGCACCGAGATCCTCTCGCTCTCCGCCGTCGGCTCGCTGCGCGCCGAACTCGCGCCGGGCACCTTCGTGATCGTCGACCAGTTCATCGACCGCACCTTCGCCCGGCAGAAGAGCTTCTTCGGCGCCGGCTGCGTGGCGCATGTCCCGATGGCCGACCCGGTGTGCCGCCGCCTCGGCGACGCGCTCGAGCAGGCCTGCCGTGACCTCGGCCTCGCCCACCGCCGCGGCGGCACCTACCTCGCCATGGAGGGGCCGCAGTTCTCGACCCGGGCCGAGAGCGAGCTCTACCGCGCCTGGGGGGCGGACGTGATCGGCATGACCAACATGCCCGAGGCCAAGCTCGCGCGCGAGGCAGAGCTCTGCTACGCCACCGTCGCGATGGTGACGGACTACGACTGCTGGCACCCCGAGCACGACCACGTCACGGTCGAGGTGGTCGTGCGCGTGCTGTTCGAGAACGCGGCCAAGGCCCGGTCGCTCGTCGCGCGCGTCGTGCCGGTGCTCGGGCAGCGACGGGAGCTCTGCTGGGCCGGCTGCCACACAGCGCTCGAGGGCGCGATCATCACAGCGCCGGAGAAGCGTGACCCGGCGCTCGTCGCACGGCTCGACGCCATCGCCGGCCGCGTGCTCGGCCTCGAGGCGGCTGGCCAGGCCTGAGCCCTAGAACCGTCAGCCCGCAGGCCGCGCCGGCTCGGGCGTCGCTGGCGGGGCGGGCAGCGGGGGCTGCTCCTCGCCCGGCCGCAGCGGCAGAAGGATGCGGAAGCGCGTCCCGGCGGGGCCGGTCTCGGCGAGCTCGATCTCGCCGCCATGCGCGCGCACGAGGTCGCGCGCGATCGCAAGCCCGAGCCCCGACCCGCCACGCCGCCCCGAGTGGAAGGGCCGGAAGGGATCGGCGGCGAGCGCCGCCGGAAGCCCGGGCCCGTCATCGGCCACGGTGATGGCGACCACGGCCGCGTCGGCCGCGGCGGTGACGGCGATTCGGCGCGCCCCCGCCTCGATGGCGTTGCGCAGCAGGTTGAGGAAGACGCGGAAGAGGAGCTCGCGATCGGCGGTCAGTGTGATCTCCTCCGCCACGTCGATCGTCGCCTCGGCGCGGGCCTCCCCGGCGGCCGCCTCGGCCGCGGCGGCGGCCTCGGCGATGAGGGGGCGCAGCGCGAAGCGCGTGGTCGTAAGCGTCGGCGGGCCTTCGCGCGCGAACTCCATCGTCCGGGTCGCGAGCGCGATCGCCCGCTCGATGGCGCCGAGCAGGAGCGGCGCTGCCGCACGCACCTTCGGGTCGGTGCTCGAGGCGAGGCGGTCGGAGACGAGCAGGGCGGTGGCGAGCACGCCGCGCAGGTCGTGGTTCACCTTGGCCATGGCGGTGCCGAGAGCGGCGAGGCGGGACTTGCGCCAGAGGTCCTGCCGCAAGGTCGCCTGCATCGCCGCGACCGCGGCGATCGCCCCGCCGATCTCGTCGTCGCGCCGCGACGCGGGCAGGACCTGGGGCGCCTCGGGGTCGGCCTCGAAGCGGCGTATGCTGTCGGTGAGAGCGCGGATCGGCCGCACGAAGAGGACGCGCAGCACGAGGTAGAGCAGGAGCGCTGCAGCGAGCGCGATGACGAGGCCGGTGAGGACGATCCGCGCCGCGGCATGGCGCAGCGCGGCGACGAGCGGTTCGCGCTGCATCACGAGATCGACGATCGTGTCGGGCTCATTGGCGCTGACCCCGATCACGCGCACGGCGCGGTCGTCGTCGCCGGCGAGCAGGCGGAGCGAGAGAAGGATGGCGCGGGGGAGGTCGAGACGGCGGAGGTCGATCGTCGCACCGATCGGCGGCGGCGCCTCGTCGCGCGCCAGCGGCAGGAGCCGCCGCCCCGGCGTGCGCAGCGAGACGAGTTCGACGCCCGCAAGCGTCAGCACCGCCTCCTGCAGCGCCGGATCGAGCATCTCCCCGCCTGCCGCCTCAAGCGCAAGCGCGGCGAGATGCGCGGCGTTGACGCGCGACTCGAGCCAATCCTGGCACGCGCGGCCGAGCGCCGGCAGCAGGATGACGGCGAGCGCGAGCACGGCGAAGGCCGCGGTCAGGCGCACGAGCAGCCGGCTCAGGCTCCTGCGGGGCGGACGTGGGGAGGAGGGCGGCGGCATCACGGAACAGTGTAGCACCCTCCGCCACGGCGCCGCGCCCGGGCAGGTCAGTCCCGATAGCCGCGGAACCCCTCGAGCCGCCAGACGGTGTAGCGCAGCGCCGCATCAGGGTGTGTCGGCACGGTCACGCGGCCTGCCGGTTCCACGCGCTCGAAGCGGGCGAACACCTCCGGTGCGGTGTCGCGGCGCGTCACGAACAGGAAGGGGCCGCGGTCCTCGGGCGTGAGCGCAGCGGTGAGTTCGAACTCGTTGCTGGCGACCTGATCCGCCTCCCACATCCGCGCCGTCAGTGGATGCGGGCGGATGTAGAAGATGAGCGTCGCCATGTCGCGGCGCTGCTCGAACAGCAAGCGCGCGTCCGGATGCTCGGCGCCGATCCGCGAGACCGCAGCGCCGAGCGCCTCCCAGCCGCGCTGGCGCATCCACGGATCGGCGCGGCGGGGAAGCTCGATCCCGGCGGCGGCGAGAGCAGGGGGGCCTGCGAAGACGAGGGAAGCGGCGGCGAGGTGGAGCGCCACCGAAGCCCTGAGCAGCGCCGCCCGGCCCTCGGCCAGAGCCCAGGCGACGACGAGGATCGTGCCGGCGGCATAGATCGGCGCCGCCCAGTTGGCGTTCGCCCGGCTCGCGAAGGACTGCGCGAGCATGAGAAGCCCCATCGGCGCGGCGAACAGGGCGAGCGTCCGCTGCGCCGGCGCGGTCCAGGTGGCGCGGCGGGAGAGCACCCAGAGCAGAAGCGCGAAGGTGATCGGCCCGAACACGCCGAACTGGGCGCCAAGGAACTCGAGCCCCTCGATCGGCCGGAACGCGGGGCCGCCGCGCAGATTGGCGTTCTCCCCGACATGGCGGACGGTGGCGAAGCCATGCGCGAGGTTCCAGGCGAGGTTCGGCGAGACGATGGCGAGCGCCACCGCGCCGGCGACCAGCGGGCCCCGCCCCCGGGCGAAGGCGGCGCGCGTGTCGCGGTCGAAGAGCAGAGCGAGGGCGAGGCCGCCGAGGAACGCGACCATCGTGTATTTCGCGAGCAGCCCGAGGCCGATCGCGACGCCGAGCAGGAGCCAGACCCCGAGGCCCCCGCCCTCGCGCAGCCGCACGAGCGCGTAGAGGGCGGCGGCCCAGGCCGCGAGCAGCGCCGCGTCGGTCGAGGCGATGGCGGAGGAGATCGAGACCGCCGGAACCGTGGCATAGACGGCGGCCGTCCAGAGGGCGGCGCGCCCGTCGAACAGCCGTGCCGCGGTCGCGCCGAGGAGAAGCGCCGTCGCCGCGTGCAAGAGCGGCGAGGAGAGTCGGATGCAGCCCTCGCCATTGCCGCAGAGCGCCGTCGTGCCAGCGATCAGCCAGGCGATGAGCGGCGGCTTGGTGACGTAGCCGAAGCGCGGGTCCTGCGCCCAGACCCAGTACTGCGCCTCGTCGGCGTAGAGGTCCGGCGTGTCGAAGGCGAGCCAGAAGACCCGCGCCAGCGTGAGGGCGGCGACGAGCGCAAGCGCACGGGGGAGCCAAGCACGGGGGAGCCAAGGGCGTTCGGCTGAGGGCGGCACGGCGGCGGCTTAGCCGCGCGCCGTCTGTCCTGCAACCCGCCGCAGTGCGAGCCGCGCCGGCCCGGGCCCGGTCAGGCGGCGATCTTCGCCACTTCCTCGGGCGTCATCCGCACCGTTCGCTCATAGTCCTCGACGAGCGTCTTCGTGATGTCGCCCGGGGTGAAGCGGTAGGGGCCGATCTCTGCGACGGGCGTGACCTCGGCTGCGGTGCCGGTCAGGAAGCACTCGGTGGCGCGGGCCATCTCCTCGGGCATGATCGCGCGCTCGATGACGCTCATCTGCCGGTTGCGCGCGAGCTTCATGACCGTCCGCCGCGTGATCCCGTCGAGGAAGCAGTCCGGGGTGGGGGTGTGCAGCGCGCCGTCGATCACGAAGAAGATGTTCGCCCCCGTCGCCTCGGCCACCTGGCCGCGCCAGTCAAGCATCAGGGCGTCCGCGTAGCCCTTCGCCTCGGCGGCGTGCTTGTTCAGGGTCGCGATCATGTAGAGGCCGGTCGCCTTGGCGGCGGTCGGCGCGGTCTTTGGGTGCGGCCGTCGCCAGTCCCCGATGTCGAGCCTGATCCCCTTCATCCGGTCGGGGAAGTAGGCGCCCCACTCCCACACGGCGATGGCGAGGTGGATCGTGTTCTTCTGCCCAGAAACCCCCATCATCTCCGACCCGCGCCAGGCGATCGGGCGGACATAGGCGTCCTTGAGGCCGGAGGCGGCGAGGGTGGCCTTGGTCGCCGCGTCGATCTCCTCGAGCGACCATGGGATGGTCATGTCCATGATCGCCGCGCTGTCGAGCAGGCGCTGGCTGTGCTCGGTCAGCTTGAAGACATGGCCGCCATAGGCGCGTTCGCCCTCGAACACGGCCGAGGCGTAGTGCAGAGCGTGCGTGAGAACGTGCAGCTTCGCCTCGCGCCAGGGGCGGAGGACGCCGTCGAGCCAGATCAGCCCGTCGCGGTCGTGATAGGGAACAAGGGCCATGGACACTCCCTCCCGAAGGTTTCTGAGTCCCACGAGCCAGGCTGCGCAGCTTTCTTGCGCGAACGCACCCGCGAGAGCAACCTTGGCGACGCTACGGACGATCCGCTAGTATGTCAACGTCACTGACGTAACGAGCGCTCACCCCTGGAGAGACCGATCCGCATGGATTCCCGCAGCGCCGCTTCGCTTCTGTTCCTGCGCGAGGAGGAGATCCGGCTTGGCATGGAGCTCCTCTTCTTCGGTTATCGCGACTTCACCGCCGGGCCAGACGCGATCCTCGCCGAGCTCGACATGGGGCGGGCGCATCACCGCGTTCTCTACTTCGTCGGCCGCCACCCGGGCATAACGGTGTCGGAGCTGCTCGCGATCCTGCGGATCACCAAGCAGTCCCTCGGCCGCGTCCTCAAGCCGCTCGTCGAGGGCGGCTATGTCGTGTGCGCGCCGGGGCGGAACGACCGCCGCCAGCGCCTCTTGACCCTCACGCCGAAGGGCGAGGCGCTGGAGCGGCGGCTGTTCGAGCGGCAGCGCGACACGCTCGCGCGCGCCTATCGCGAGTCGGGCGCTCAGGCGGTCGAGGGATTCCGGCGCGTCCTGCTCGGCATGATGGGGCCTGACGCGCGCGGGCGGATCGTCGCCGGCCGCGAGGGCGTGCGCGAGGCGGCGCTCTCCCTGCCAAGGCGGGAGAGCGGCAAGGTCGCCTGATGGCGGCGCCGATGGCCACGCCCCCTGGGCCTGACGCGGCGCATCTCCTCGTCGTCGACGACGATCCGAGGCTCCGCGACCTGCTGCGCCGCTTCCTCGAGCGCGAAGGCTTCCGCGTCACCGCCGCCAAGGATGCCACCGAGGCGCGGCACATGCTCAGGCTCATGCATTTCGACCTGATCGTGCTCGACGTGGTGATGCCGGGCGAGAGCGGGCTTGAGCTCACCGAGGCGATCCGGCGCGACCGCGACGTGCCGGTGGTGCTGCTGACCGCGCGCGGCGCTCCGGAGGACCGGATCGCCGGCTTCGAGCGCGGCGCCGACGACTATCTCGCCAAGCCGTTCGAGCCGCGCGAGCTCTTGTTGCGCATACGCACCATCCTCCGCCGCCTCGCCGCACCGTCGGCGCAGGCGCAGGGGGTGGGGCCGGTGCGGCTCGGCGAGGCGGTCTTCGACCCGGCCCGCGGCCTGCTCACCCGCGGCGGCGAGCCGGTGCGGCTCACCTCCGGCGAGGCGGCGCTGCTCGGCGCTCTCGCTGCCCGCGCCGGCGAGACGCTCTCGCGCGAGGAGCTCGCCGCGGCGCTCGGCCAGGAGGAGCAGGGTGAGCGGGCGATCGACGTTCAGGTCACACGGCTCCGCCGCAAGATCGAGCCGGACCCGCGCGAACCCGCCTTCCTGCAAACCGTGCGCGGACGCGGCTACGTGCTCCGCCCGGGCTGAGCCGAGGGGACCGAGCCGCGCCATGCCAGCCGCCGTCAAGCGCTTCCTGCCGAAGAGCCTGCTCGGCCGGTCGGTGCTGATCATCGTCACGCCGCTGATCGTGCTCCAGGCGGTGGCGCTGCAGATCTTCTACGGCACGCACTGGGAGGTGGTGTCGCGACGGCTGGCCGCCGCCGTGGCCGGCGACATCGCGATGATCATCGAGGTGCTCGAGCGCCATCCGGGCGCTGAGACGGCAGCCTGGGTGGCGCAGGAGGCGCTGAACCGGCTCGAACTCGTCATCCGCCTCGAACCGGGCGCGACACTTCCCGACCTGCCCGACCTGCGCACTGGCCCCGCCGAGGCGGAGCTTGCCGCAGCGCTCGCCGAGCGGGTTGGCCGGCCCTTCCACATCGCCTGGCCGAGGGGCGAGCGCGCGGTCGAGATCACGATCGAGCTGCCCGAGGGGCTGCTCCATGTCGAGGCGCCGGCGAAACGGCTCTTCACCGGAACGGTCACGGTGTTCGTGCTGTGGCTGATCGGCTCGGCGCTGATCGTGTTCGGCATCGCCGTGCTGTTCATGCGCAACCAGGTCAAGCCGATCCGGCGCCTCGCCCACGCCGCGGAGGCCTTCGGCAAGGGGCGCGACACGGCACCCATCAAGCCGGAGGGGGCGGCGGAGGTGCGGCTCGCCGCGGCCGCCTTCAACCGGATGCGCGAGCGGATCGCCCGCTTCCTCGCCCAGCGCACCGAGATGCTCGCGGGCGTGAGCCACGACCTGCGCACGCCGATCACGCGGATGCGGCTCGGGCTTGCCATGCTCGCGCCAAGGCTCGCCGAGGAGGACCGGGCCGAGGCGGAGGCGCTCGAGCAGGACCTTGCCGAGATGGAGCGGATGATCGAGGCCTATCTCGCCTTCGCCCGCGGCGAGGGAACCGAGCAGGCGCAGGAGGCCGACATCGCCGAACTCATCGAGGAGGTGGCGGCGAAGGCGCGCCGCGGCGGCACGGCGGTGACGGTGGAGGCCGAAGGCGCGCTCACCCTGCCGCTCAGGGTCGATGCGATGCGGCGGGCGCTGACCAACCTCGTCGACAACGCCCGCCGCCACGCCACGCATGTCTGGCTCGGGGCCCGGCGCTACGTCCGCCCCTCGGGCGCTCTCGCGGTGCAGATCACGGTGGACGATGACGGGCCGGGCATCCCGCCCGACCAGCGCGAGGCCGCCTTCCGACCCTTCGTCCGGCTCGGCGAGGGCGCCGCCCAGGAAGGCACCGGGCGCGGCACGGGGCTGGGGCTGTCGATCGCGCGCGACATCGTGCGCGCGCATGGCGGGGAGATCGCCCTCGAGGAAAGCCCGCGCGGAGGCCTCAGGGCGCGGATCAGCCTTCCCGGCTGAGGCGGGGCGGGCAGCGCCGCCTCCGCCCGCCCGGCAGCGCGGCTCAGCCCTTCTGGGCCGAGGCCATCATCGCCTTCACCTCGTCGAGCGCCTCGGCCACACGCTTGTTGAGCAGGCCGAGCGTCTCGCCCGAGACCTTCTGCACCATGTCCTGGAGTTCGCGCATGTTCAGCATCGCCTTCTCGTAGCCGGCCTTGAACAGCTCGGCCTGCTTCGCCGCTTTGGCCTGCGGCGCCTCGGAAGAGGCGATCGCCTTCATCGCCTCGGTCAGGTCGGCCATGGTCTGCTGCATGATCTCCATGTTGCGCTTGGCGACCGCCTGCATGCCTTCGAGCGCGAGCCTGTTCGCTGCCGAGAGCGTCTCGATGTTCTTCCGCTGCGCGGCGACCATCGCCTCGACGTCGACATGCGGCAGCGTGAACTCGGCCATCATCTTCGTGATGTCCATGTCGAACATGGTCTCGGGCTTCTTTGCCATCGTTCTCGTCCTTTTCCGGTTGGGCGTCGTTGCTTGGGCGGCGGCACCGGGCCGGGGGGGGCGGCACGATGGCGCGGTCAACGGGGCAACGGGGCGCTGTCTAGCGGCGGTACAGGTCCGGGTCAAACCCCATTGTGCAGTGCGGCAAGATCACGCTGTGCCGGGGGAAGGCGTGTCGGGTGCGGGGGCATCGGGCGCTGGGGGATCGGGCGCCGGCGGTTCGGGCGCCGGCGGTTCGGGCGCCGGGGGATCGGGCGGGCCGCCCGCCTCCGGCGCAGCGCCCTCGCCGTCGGCGCGCTGCTGCGCCGCGCCGGGCAGCAGCGGCTCGAGCGTGTTGGCGAGCGTCTCGGCGCGTTCGAGCAGCCGGTCGAGCGCCGCCATGGTCGCGCTGAGATCGGCGCTCTCATCCGCCGCCCAGGCGCGGAAGGCGGCGAGCCAGACCACGAGCAGGGCCTTGGCCCTGAGCGTGCCGGCGATCCCCGCCGTCGGGATCTGGGCGGCCTCGAGCATCCAGGCCATCGAGCGCGGGCCTGTGATCGCCCCGAGCGCGACGAGGCACGGGTCGGCCCGCGCGGCGCGGGCGATCGCAAGCACGCCGGCGCGGTGCGGCCCAAGCGCGTCGAAGCGGCGCATCAGAACGTCGAACAGCCGCTCGCGCGGTGTGGCGCCGAGCACCGGCTCGGCCACGGCGGCGGCATCGACCAGCGTGCCGAAGCGGGCGAGCAGGGCAAGCCGCGAGTCGAACCGCGCCCTGAGCGGAGCAAGGCCGACCTCGGCTTCCGCCGCGACCGCCGCCATCGTCACGCCGGACCAGCCCTCGCGCGCGGCGACGCGCATCAGCGCCGCTGTGGCGTCGCGATCGAAGGGATCGATGCTCTCCATCACACGACGATATGGGGGCGCGGGGCTAGCCGGCCAGCGCCCGCGAGCGCGCGGTCGCGGCGGCGATCGCGCGTCGGACCGCGCGCGGCCAGGCATCCTCCGCCATCAGCACCGCAAGCGCCTCTGCCGTCGTGCCGCCCGGGCTCGTGACGTTGCGCCGAAGCGCGGCCGCGTCCTCGGCGCTCGCCGCGAGCAGGGCGCCAGAGCCAGCCACCGTCTCGCGCGCGAGCAGCCGAGCGAGCGGGCGCGGTATGCCCTCGGCCGCAGCCGCCTCCTCCAGGAGCTCGGCGAGCAGGAACACATAAGCAGGCCCCCCGCCGGAGACGGCGGTCACCGGATCGAGCAGCGCCTCGTCCTCGACCCAGGCGACCCTGCCGATGGCGGCGAGCAGGGCGTCGCAGAGCGCGCGCTCGGCGGGCGTGACGCCTGGGCCGGGGCAGGCGACGGTAATGCCACGCCGGACCGCGGCCGGCGTGTTCGGCATCGCGCGGACCACACGCGCCCCGCCGAGGGAAGCGGCGATCCCGGCGATCCTCCGCCCCGCCATGATCGAGAGGAATACGGCGGAGCCGGCGTAGCGGGCATAGGCCGGCAGCACAGCGGCGGCCTCCTGAGGCTTCACCGCGAGTACGACCGCCGCCGGAGCGAAGCCGGAAGGGAGATGTGCCGGGTCAGCCACGGCGGCGACCAGCGATGACCTCTCGGGCACCTCCGCCTTCGGCTCGACGACAGCGACGGCGCGGCCCGATTCGCGCCAACCAGCGAGCATCGCCCCGCCCATCCTGCCGCAGCCGACCAGCAGGATCGGCCCATTCCCCTCGCTCATCGCAGAACCGGGATCACGCCTCGCCCGCGCACTCCAGCATCGCCGCAGCCAGCGCCTCGGCCGGGGACTTGCCGCCCCAGAGCACGAATTGGAAGGCGGGGAAGAACCGCTCGCACTCGGTCACCGCGATGTCGACCATATCCTCGAGCGCCTCGACCGAGAGGCCCGAGGCGCCGCGCAGCAGGACGGAGTGGCGGAAGACAGGCGTGTTCTCCTCGGCCCAGATTCCGAAATGTCCGAGCCAGAGCTTCTCGTTGGCGAGCGCGAGCAGCTCGTGCACGGCAGCCCTGCGGCCCCCTGGCACTTTGAGGTCGAAGGCGCAGAAGAAGTGCATGGCGCTGATCTCGCCGCACCAGGAGAAGAGCAGCGTGTAGTCGCACCACTTGCCGGGGACCTCGACGGCCATCTCGTCGTCGCCGCGGCGGTCGAACGGCCAGTCATTGGCCGAGACGATCTGTTCCAGGAGGTCGAGCGGGTTGGCGGTGGCGGCGTCACGGAGGGCGAGACGGTCGGTCATGGCCGCATGCTCCCTGAGGGATGAGGTTGCATCGCTGCCCGGCGGCCAGGCTGGCCTCCAGGCTGTGACGGGCCCAGGGTGACCGGGCCGAAGCCCGACATCTTGTTGTCGGCGAACCCCTTTCACACCAGTGCTAGACTACGGAAGGAGCGCGCCGCGCCGCAAGGACCGTGTTCGGCGCCGCCCCCCTGTCACCAAGGATTCATCGCCGCGCGCGGGCGGCTCATCAGGCCTCGGTGGCAGGCGGAGCGGCGAGGCGCGCCTCGAGCGCGGCGATACGTGCTGCCAGCGCCTCGTTCTCGCGCGCGAGCCGCTGGGTGAGAGCGCGCAGGGCCTCGACCTCCTCGCGCGAGGCAAGCGCGAGCTTCTGCGCCACCTCGTCGGTGCCGGAGCGGACGAGTTCGCCGAGTTCGCGCCTGAGGCCAGCGAGCGCGGCGAGCGCGCCGCCGGCCATCCCCGCCACGTCATCGGCCAAGGTGCTGCGCATCCGAACCCCTCCCGTGCCTTGCTTGCCGCATCCCGGCGGCGACCCCTATAACCCCGCGCGCTGCCCGGGCAAAGGGGTCCGGGGGCAAACGGGTCCGGGGGCAAAGGGTTCTGGGCACAGGGTCAGGATCGGGTCGGGCGATGTTTCTCGTCACCGGCGGAGGGGGGTTCATCGGCTCCCACGTCGTCGCGGCGCTCGCCGCGCGCGGCGAGGAGGTCGTGGTGTGCGACCGGTTCGGCACGGACGCGAAGTGGCGCAACATCGCCCGCCACGCCGTCGCGGCCATCGTCCCGCCCGAGGAGCTCGCCACCTGGCTCGCCCGCGCGCCCAAGCTCACGGCGCTGATCCACATGGGCGCCGTCAGCGCCACCACAGAGACCGATGCCGACCTGACGATCCGGTCGAACCTCACGCTGCCGCTCGCGCTGTGGGAGTGGTGCGCGGCCGCCGGCGTTCCCTTCCTCTACGCCTCCTCGGCGGCGACCTATGGCGACGGCGCGGCCGGCTTCGACGACGACAATGACCCCGACGCGCTCGCCAGGCTCCGCCCGCTCAACCTCTACGGATGGTCCAAGCACGCCTTCGACCGGCGCGTGATCGACCTCGTCCGCCGCGGCAGGCAGCGCCCGCCGCAATGGGCGGGGCTCAAGTTCTTCAACGTCTACGGGCCGAACGAGTACCACAAGGGCACGATGATCTCGGTGGTCAAGCGCAAGGCCGACGAGATCGCCGCCGGCGGGCCGGCGCGGCTGTTCCGCAGCCACCGCCCCGACATCGCCGATGGCGCGCAGCGGCGCGACTTCGTCTGGGTGGGGGATTGCGTGTCGGTGCTCCTGTGGCTGATCGACACGCCTGGGGTCTCAGGCCTCTACAATCTCGGCACGGGCCGGTCGCGCAGCTATCTCGAACTCGTCCATGCCGTGTTCGCGGCGATGCAGAAGCCGCCCGAGATCGTCTTTGTCGACATGCCGCAGAGTCTCGTCGGCCAGTACCAGTACTTCACCGAAGCGCGCATGGAGCGGCTGCGCGCCGCCGGCTATGGGGCCCCCTTCACGCCCCTTGAGGAGGGGGTGAGGCGCTATGTTCAGGACTATCTGATGCGCTCCGACCCCTATGCGTGAGACCGCCCCAGTGGGAGTGACGGCCCCGGTGCATGAGACGGAGGGTCGGGCGCATGGCGGGCGCTGAGACGGCCCGCGAACGGCGAGGGGCGGGCGGTGCTCTCGAGCGCGAGGGGCGCCTCGCCAGGCGAAGGCGGTGCGCATCGGGTTTGGCGCGCCGCGCCACTCTCACAACCGCTCTGCTGCTTCTCGCCGCCTGTTCGGGGCCGGATGCGCTGAACGCCATCACGTCCGACGAGGGCACGCGTCGGATCGTCGATCTCCGCTACGGCGAGGGCCCGCGCGCTGTGCTCGATCTCACCCTTCCCCCGGGCGGCGCTGCCCCTGACGCGCCCGTTCTCGTGTTCTTCCACGGCGGCGCCTGGCGGTCGGGCGACAAGCGCGACTATCCCTTCCTCGCCTCCGCCTTCGCCGCGCGTGGCTGGATCGTCGCTGTGCCGAACTACCGCCTGGTGCCGGAGGGGCAATACCCCGTCTTCATGCAGGACGCTGCCCGGGCCGTCGCCGCCCTTCCCGGCCTGCTCGCCGCCAACGGGCTCGGCGGGGAGCGTCCTCTGGTCGTCGCCGGGCATTCGGCGGGGGCGCAGATCGCCGCCTCGCTTGCGCTCGACCGGCGCTGGCTCGCCGCCCACGGCAAGGACCCCTGCCGCGACATCGCCGCCCTGCTCGGCATCTCCGGGCCCTACGATTTCCTGCCCGCAACCTCGCGGCTGATCCGCGCCGCCTTCGGCGAGGCCGCCTCCGGCACCGACGCAGAGCCGATCACCCATGCCGGGCCGCGCGCCCCTGCCGCTGTGCTGCTCACGGGCGCTGCCGACACCACCGTCGCCCCGCGCAACAGCGCGGCGCTGGCCCGCGCCCTCCAGGCCGCCGGGCGGCCGGCGTCGCTCGCCGTCTATCCGGGCATCGGGCATATCGACATCCTGCTTGCCGTGGCGCTGCCCTTCCGCCATGTCGCGCCGACGCTCGAGGACGCCGACGCTGGCCTGCGCACCGCCCTCGCCCTGCCGCCGCCCACCTGCGCGTGATGCTCGGCATCGTCGCCTTCCCAGCGATCGACCCGGTGCTCGTCTCGGTCGGGCCCTTCGCGGTGCGGTGGTATGCGCTCGCCTATATCGGCGGGATCGTCGCGGGCTGGCTCCTGATGCGCCGCCTCGCCGCCTTGCCGCCGCCGGTGGCGAGCCGCCAGCAGGTGGACGATTTCCTCACCTGGACCGTGCTCGGGATCATCCTCGGCGGGCGTCTCGGCTACGTCCTGTTCTATCGCCCCGGCCACTACCTCGCCCACCCGGTCGACGCGCTGATGGTCTGGCACGGCGGGATGAGCTTCCACGGCGGCATGCTCGGCATGATCCTCGCCATCGTCCTCTACAGCCGCGCCCGCGCGATCGACATGCTCGCCTTCGGCGACCGTGTGGCGACGGTGACGCCGATCGGCCTCTTCCTCGGCCGCTGCGCAAATTTCATCAATGGCGAGCTCTGGGGGCGGCCGTGGGACGGGCCCTGGGCGATGGTCTTCCCAGGCGACCCGCTCGCGCTTCCCCGCCACCCGAGCCAGCTCTACCAGGCGGCGCTCGAAGGCCTCGTCCTGTTCGCGGTGATGGCCGCCCTCGCCGCGCGCGAGCCGGTGCGGGCGCGTCGCGGGCTGCTCGCCGGCGCCTTCCTCGCCGGCTACGCTGTCGCGCGGATGATCGGCGAGGTGTTCCGCGAGCCCGATCCGTTCCTCGGCTTCCTCGCCTTCGGCACGACGATGGGCCAGGCCCTGTCTCTGCCGATGCTGCTTGCTGGGCTGTGGCTGATCGCGACCGCCCGCGGCCGGCCTGCGTGACGCTGCTCCGGCTCGACCGCTTCATGGCCGAGGCGTCGGCGCGCTACTACGCAGCGCGCGACCCCTTCGGCAGGGCGGGGGATTTCGTCACGGCGCCGGAGATCACCCAGGCCTTCGGCGAGCTCATCGGCCTCTGGGCCGCTCTCGTCTGGCAGGCCATGGGCGCGCCCGCCCGCGTCATCCTCGCCGAGCTCGGCCCAGGGCGCGGCACGCTGATGGCGGATGCCTTGCGGGCGATCGGCCGCGCCGCCCCGGGCTTCCGCGCCGCCGCGCGGGTGCATCTCGTCGAGACGAGCCCCGCCCTGCGCGCCGCGCAGAGGGAGCGGCTCGGTGAGGCCGTCGCCGCCTGGCACGACGCTGTGGCGGGGCTGCCCGAGGGACCGCTGATCCTCCTTGCCAACGAGGTGCTCGACGCCCTGCCGATCCGCCGTTTCCTCCGTGAAGGCGGGGCGTGGCGTGAGGTCGCGGTGGCGGAGGAGGGGGGCGTGCGCCGCTTCGTCACCATCCCCGCCGAGCCGCCGGCGGACATCTCGGCCCTGGGCGGCGGCGAGGTCTGCGAGGCGGCGCGCGACCTCGCCGCTCGGCTCGGCGCGAGGCTCGCAGCCGCAGGAGGGGCGGCGCTGTTCCTCGACTACGGCCCTGCCGAGGCAACGCCGACTGACAGCCTCCAGGCCGTGCGCTGCCATGCGCGCGCCGACCCCTTGGCAGAGCCCGGCAGCGTCGACCTCACCGCGCATGTCGACTGGCGCGCCTTCGCCGCCGCGGCGCGTGCCGCCGGGGCGGCGGTGCACGGGCCTCTGCCGCAGGGGGAGTTCCTCCGCCGCCTTGGCCTTCCCGAGCGCACCGCCCAGCTGTGTCGCGGCGCATCGCCGGGCGAGGCAAGGCTGCTCGCCTCCGGCGCGCGGCGGCTGATGGACCCTGACGCGATGGGCCTTCTGGTCAAGGCGGTCGCGCTCTGCGACCCTGCGCTCCCCTTGCCTCCCGGGTTCGCGCCATGACCGTCACCGCGCTGACCGACGCGCTGCTCGGCGGCCTGCCGCACGGGTTCTTCACACGCTCTGGCGGCGTGTCGGAAGGCGCCTTCGCGAGCCTCAACTGCTCGCTCTCGGGCAGGGACCGGCCCGAGCACGTGGCCGAGAACCGGGCGAGGGCGACGCGCTGGCTCGGGCTTTCGCCCGACCGGCTGATCGGGCTGTTCCAGCTCCACACCGCCGATGTGGTGGTGCTCGACGCGCCCTGGGACGACGGGTCGCGGCCGCGGGCCGATGCGGTGGTGACGCGCCGGCGCGGGCTCGCGCTCGGCATCGTCACCGCCGATTGCGCGCCGATCCTGTTCGCCGATTCTGCGGCCGGGGTGATCGGCGCGGCGCATGCCGGCTGGCGCGGGGCGCTCGCCGGGATCGTCGCGGCGACGGTCGCGGCGATGGAGTCCTTGGGCGCGCGCAGGCAGAGGATCGCCGCCGTGATCGGCCCCTCGATCAGGCAGGAGAGCTACGAGGTGGACGAGCGGTTCCGCGCCACCTTCCTCGCCGCCGACCCTGCCAATGCGCGCTTCTTCGCCCCCGGCCGCCCGGGCCATGCGATGTTCGACCTCGCCGGCCATTGCGCGGCGGCGCTCGATGCCGCCGGCGTCGGCGCGCGGGCGACCGTCGCGGCCGATACGCTCGCCGAACCGGAACGGTTCTTCAGCCATCGCCGGGCGACGCTTGCCGGCGAAGGCCCGGTCGGGCACCAGCTCTCCGCCATCGCCCTGCCCTGAGCGGAACGGGGCTGCGCGGTCTTCACAAGCGGCATCGCGCGCCTCGGCGCGACGACCAGACCCTCGGCCGGATCAGCGGTTCACGCGCTGTCAGCCGGCCTGGGTGCGCGATCCGGGCGCGAGGGCGTCGCGCAACGCCGCAAGCGCCGCCTCAGCCTCCTGCCGCGTGCGCAGGGTCACGGGCCAGAGCCTGACCTTCTCGCCGTCCTGCCGTGTGGCGACGCGATCGAAGCTGGAGGCGCGATCATGAACGTCATCCTCGACGATCGCGACCGTCGCACAGTCGTCGAAGCCGAGCGTCATGTCGGTCTCCCAGGCGCCCTTGGCGGTCTGCCGCGCGCGCTCGACCGAGGGTGCGCGTCGGTCGATCCGGAGCCGGCGCGCGAAGGCGCGGCTCGCGCCATAGCTGCGCAGGAGCAGGCCGCCGATCACCCCCGCGCAGGCGATGAACGCCGCATCGATGCCAAGCACCCTCGGCACGGCAACTCCAGGCAACAGCCCGAGCGCAAGGACAACGGCGCCGATCACCATCAGGGCCAGGCCGCCGTGGTGCATCCATCGGGCGGTGCTTTCGGCCGGCCACACGAAATCGGCCACGTGCTCGTCGACCGTCTCTCGGCGCATCGTGGCCCCCGCCTGCCCAAGGCCCCTCTGGTGATCGCTCTGTCTGCACATGCCACGGCGCGCGCGGCGCAACCACCCTGGGGCGGTCGCCCTCGAGCCGCACCGAGGCGATCCGCCGCGGTGCCCCCGTCGCCGGCGCACGGCGCTGCGCGCATGACCGGTGCCGTCGTCCTCGATGCTTCTCGTCCCTGCGACCGGTGACAGACCGGGGAGCCGTGGGGTAGTTTGCGGATCGACTGTCATGGCACCGGGAGGGAGCCGTGGTGACGCTCGTTTGCTCGGGCGTCGCAGCGGGTCACGCCATGTCCGTCAGCCTGAGTGAACCATCCGGGCGCGAAGCCTCGCACGATGCCGTATCTCTGGATGTTCGTCTTCCTGCTGCTGCTCGGGATGCTCGCGAGCTGTGTCCTCTAGCCCTGTGCGCGGACGGCCCGGCGTGTTCCGCCGCTCTCTTGCCGCCGGCGCGCTCGTCGCGCTCGGCGGCTGCATGAGCCTGCCGATGCCCTTCAGCCGCGGCGAGACGCCCTCGCCAGCCCCAGCGGCGCTCACGCGCCCGCCGCCAGCGCGGATCGTCATCCCTCCCCCCGCCTCGGCGGGGCTGACCGGTGCGGCAGCGGAACGTTTTGCTGCCGAACTTGCCACCGCGCTGCAGGCGCTCGACGTTCCGGCGACGGCCTCCGGCATACGCGACCCGCGCTGGCGGCTGCTCGTCAACGGCGAGGCGGAAGCCGGCCTCGTACGGCTGACCTACTCCCTCGTCGGGCCTGACGGGCAGAGCCTCGCTGCAACGGGAGGGCCGCGCCCCGTTCCCGCCGGGGCCTGGGCCGCCGCATCGACGACCACGCTCACGGCCGCAGCGACCGAGGCGGCGCCGGCGATCGCGCGCATGCTCGCCGCCGTCGAGGCGCGGAGCCGCGAGACCACCACCGGAGCGCTCGCCGAGCGCCTTCCCTCCGCCGTCGTCCCCCCCGTCACCGGCGCTCCGGGCGACGGCGCCCGCTCGCTCGGCCGCGCCATACGCCGAGCGCTCGAACGCGAGGGCGTCGTGGTGGCGGACGGCGGAGCGCCGGCCGAGTTCCGCGTGGCCGGCGCCGTGGCGGTCGCCCCGGTCGGGCGCGCCAACGAGCGCGTCGAGATCGTCTGGACCGTCTCGCGCGCCGATGGGCTGGAGCTCGGCCGGGTCGCGCAGCTGAACGAGATCCCGCGCGGCACGCTCGCCGGCCTCTGGGGCGATGTCGCGACCATCGTCGCCGACCAGGCGGCAGCGGGGGTGGCGGAGGTGATCCGGCGGCACCGCAGCGGCGAGTGACCGAAGCGGCGAGCCACAGGGCGGTCTCGATTTACACCCTTCCGTCACGTTGCTAGGAAGCGGCTCCCGCCGCCCTCCGCCAGCCCGAAGGGTTCTGCCCGCGATGAAGATCGTCGCCTGCAACTCGAACCGTCCGCTGGCCGAGGCGGTTGCGACGGCGCTCAACATCCCGCTCACCAAGGCCTCCGTCCGCCGCTTCGCCGACATGGAGGTGTTCGTCGAGATCCACGAGAACGTACGCGGCGAGGACGTGTTCGTCGTCCAGTCCACCTCCTATCCGGCGAACGACAACCTGATGGAGCTCCTGATCACGCTCGATGCGCTGCGCCGCGGCTCGGCCCGGCGCGCGACCGCGGTGATCCCCTATTTCGGCTATGCGCGTCAGGACCGCAAATCCGGCCCGCGCACGCCGATCTCGGCCAAGCTCGTCGCCAATCTCATCACCGAGGCTGGCGCCGACCGGGTGCTGACCCTCGACCTGCATGCTGGGCAGATCCAGGGCTTCTTCGACATCCCCGTCGACAACCTCTTCGCCGCGCCGATGTTCGCCGGCGACATACGCGACCGGCACAAGGGCCAGGACCTCGTCGTCGTCTCGCCCGATGTCGGCGGGGTGGTGCGAGCGCGGCAGATCGCCACTCGGCTCAACGTCGATCTCGCGATCATCGACAAGCGCCGCGAGCGCGCCGGGATCTCCGAGGTGATGAACGTGATCGGCGACGTCGCCGGCCGCCAGTGCATCCTCGTCGATGACATCGTCGACTCGGCAGGAACGCTCTGCAACGCGGCCGAAGCCCTGGTCAAGGCCGGCGCGACCGGCGTCTCGGCCTATGTCACGCACGGCGTGTTCTCTGGCGGGGCGGTCGCGCGCGTCGCCGCCTCGCCGATCGGGATGATGACGACGACCGACAGCATCCTCGCCACCGAGGCCGTGCGCGTGGCCCACAACATCCGCCAGGTGACGATCGCGCCGCTGCTCGCTGAGGCGATCCGGCGGATCAGCGAGGAGAGCTCGGTCTCCTCGCTGTTCTGCTGAGCCGGCTCATCCCGCGAAGCCGCCTGAGTCGAGGAAGGCCTGCTCCTCGGCCGTCGTCCTCCGCCCGAGCATCGGGTTGCGGTGGGGGAAGCGGCCGAAGCGGGCGATGATGTCGCGGTGCGCCACGGCATGGCGCAGCGTGTCCTCCCCCAAAGCAGCGCAGAGCGCGACGCAGCGCTCCTGGTGCGCGAGATCCTCGGCGTGCATCAGCGGCAGGCAGAAGAAGACGCCCAAACCCTCCTCCACCCGGGCGTCATGGCCAAGCGCGAGCGCCTCTTCGGCGAACATCAGAGCGAGCGGGTCGGTGGCGAACATGTGCGCTGTGCCGCGGAAGGCGTTGCGCGGGAACTGGTCGAGCAGGATCAGCAGCGCGAGAGCGCCCTCGGCCGTCGTGCTCCAGCCATCGTGGTCGCGCGCAGCCGCCTCGAGATGCAGCGCCATGAAGCGGTGGCGGAACAGCGCGTCGAAGGCCTCGTCCTTGGCGAACCACTTCTCGCGCCCCGCCGCGCGCCAGAACGCCACCACGCTCGCCGCCGTCTCGGCCATCCGCACTCCCCTCCCGGCACCCTCTTGCGCCCCTGCGGCCGCCTCAGCAGAGTGCCGCCCGCCTTCCCGACACGCCAGAGGTCACGTCCAGGATGAAACTCTTCTACAGCCCAGGCGCCTGCAGCCTCGCCGTCCACATCGCGCTCCGCGAGAGCGGCAGGCCGTTCGAGGCGGTGCGCGTCAACCTCAAGGACGGCGAGCAGTTCTCCCCCGAGTTCCTGAAGGTGAACCCCAAGAGCAAGGTGCCGGCGATCGTGCGCGACGACGGCTCGGTGCTGACCGAGTGCCCCGCCCTCCTCTTCTGGGTCGCGCGGACGAGCCCTGGCGCCGGCCTCCTGCCGGAGGACGCCGAGGGCGAGGCCCGCGCCCTCGAGTGGATGAATTTCATCTCGGGCAGCATCCACAACGGCGGCTTCACGCGAATCCTCCGCGCCGAGCGGTTCGTGGGCGCACCCGAGCACGCGCCCGCCGCCGCAGAGAAGGCCAAGGCCGACACGGTCAAGCATCTCGGGATCGCGGAGGAGATGCTGAGCGGTCGCGACACGGCGCTCGCCTCGGGCCACTCGGTGGTCGATGACTATCTCTACGTGATCGCCCGCTGGGTGCCGCGGGCGGGGAAGGAGCTCGCCGACTTCCCCTCGCTGAAGGCGCTGCACGACCGTGTGGCGGCCCGGCCGGCGACGCAGGCGGCGCTCGCAGCGGAAGGCCTCGCCTGAGCGCCGGGCTGCCGCCCTGCCGCGCGAGCCTCGGCGCGATGGCCATCACCCCCGTCGCCTTCTGGTTCCTCCGCCACGGCGAGACCGCGTGGAACGCGCAGTCGCTGAGCCAGGGCAGCGCCGACATCCCGCTGAACCCGCGCGGGGTGGCCCAGGCCGAGGCGGCGGCGAGGGCGCTCACGGGGCGGGGGATCGCCACCATCGTCCACTCCCCGCTCGCCCGCGCCCGCCACACCGCCGAGATCGTCGCGCACGCGCTCGGCCTGCCGCTCGCCGAGGACGAGGATCTCCGCGAGAGCGGCTTCGGCACCCACGAGGGCCAGCCGATGGGCGAGTGGTTCGCCGAGTGGGTGGCCGGGCGCTTCACCCCGCCCGGCGGCGAGCCTTTCGCCGCGCTCAGCGCCCGTGCGGTCGGGGCGGTGAACCGGGCGCTCTCCGCTCCGCCGGCGGTGCTCATCGTCGGCCATGGCGCGTTCTGGCGGGCGATCCGCGGCGCGATCGGGCTCGAGGTGAACGTGCGCACCCCCAACGCCACGCCGATCCTCGCCCGCCCGCCCCAGCGCGGCACCGGCCACTGGACGCTCGAGGTCCACGCCCTGGCGTGAGCCGCCCTGACCGGCTGATCGAGCGGGGCTCTCTTGCCAGGCGCTGGCGTTTCCCTTAAGCACCCGCTCGCGCCGGCACCCCTGGAGGCCGGCGCTTCTCATTCGCGAAGGAGCCGAGGATGGTCGAGGTCGTGACGATCGAGGCCGTGGCGCGCGAGCGGGCCGGCAAGGGGGCGGCGCGGGCGACACGGCGTGAGGGGCTCGTCCCCGCTGTCATCTATGGCGCAAAGCAGGCGCCGCGGCTCGCCGCGCTCGACCCCCGCGCGGTGATGCGCGAGCTGAACCGGGCCGGCTGGCGGTCGCGACTCTACGACGTGAAGGTCGGCGAGGTGACGGAGCGCGCGCTGCTGCGCGATGTGCAGTTCCACCCGGTGACGGACCGCCCCGAGCATGTCGATTTCCAGCGCCTTGCCGCCGGGCAGGAGATCAGGGTCGGCGTCGAGGTGGTGTTCCTCAACGAGGCGGCCTCGCCGGGCCTGAAGTCCGGGGGCGTGCTCAACGTCGTCCGCCACGAGGTCGAGGTCTACTGCACGCCCGAGACGGTGCCCGAGCGGTTCGAGATCGACCTCTCCGGCCTCTCGATCGGCGAGTCGATCCACTGGTCGGCCGTCAAGGCGCCGCCCGGCATCCGCCCGGTGATCGCCGACCGCGACTTCACGATCGCGACCATCGCCGCGCCGACCAAGATGGCGGAAGCGCCGGCCGCGGCGGAGCCTGCCGCTCAGCCCGCCTCCGCCCCGGCCAAGGGCGCTGCACCGGCCGCCGGCGCGAAGGCGGCAGCGCCCGCCGGCAAGGCAGCGCCCGCCGGCAAGGCCGCAGCACCCGCGGCCAAGCCCGCCGCCAAGAAGTAGTCCCGTCGCCCCCGCCCGCCGGCGGGGGCCGGATCGGGGGGGTGCATGCAACTCTGGGTGGGCTTGGGCAATCCCGGGCCGGAGCACGCGCGCCAGCGCCACAACATCGGCTTCATGGCGCTCGATTCGATCGCCGCCCGGCACCGCTTCGCGCCCTGGCGATCCCGCTTCCGCGGCCTGTTCGCCGAAGGAACGATCGCCGGAGAGAAGGTGCTCGCCCTCAAGCCCATGACCTGGATGAACGAAAGCGGCGCCGCCGTGCAGCCGGCGGCGTCGTTCTACAAGCTCGCGCCCGACGCTCTCTGGGTGTTCCATGACGAGCTCGACCTCGCGCCCGGCAAGGTGCGGGTCAAGCGCGGCGGCGGGGCGGCCGGGCACAACGGGCTGCGCTCGATCGACCGGGCCCTGGGCGCGCAGGACTACTGGCGCGTCCGGCTCGGCATCGGCCACCCAGGCCAGAAGGAGCGCGTGACCGGCCACGTGCTCGGCGACTTCGCCAAGGCCGACCGTGAGTGGCTTGAGCGTCTGCTCGACGCGGTGGCCGAGGCAGCGCCGCTGATCGCCGAAGCGCGGCCGGAGGCGTTCATGACGCGCGTCGCCCTGCTCGCGCAGCCGGCCGGGTGAGAGGAGCGGCGATGGGGTTCAACTGCGGCATCGTCGGCCTGCCCAACGTCGGCAAGTCAACGCTCTTCAACGCGCTGACCGCAACCGTCGCGGCGCAGGCGGCGAACTACCCGTTCTGCACGATCGAGCCGAATGTCGGCCGCGTGGCGGTGCCCGATCAGCGGCTCGCCACACTCGCGCGGATCGGCCGAAGCGCGCGCGTCGTGCCCACGAGCCTCGAGTTCGTCGACATCGCGGGCCTCGTGCGCGGCGCCTCGAAGGGCGAGGGCTTGGGCAACCAGTTCCTCGCCAACATCCGCGAGGTCGATGCGCTCGTCCACGTGCTGCGCTGCTTCGAGGATGCTGACGTGACGCATGTGGAAGGCTCGGTCGACCCGGTTCGGGATGCCGAGACGGTGGAGACCGAGCTCATGCTCGCCGACCTCGAGAGCCTCGAGAAGCGGCTTCCGGCGGTCGCGAAGAAGGCGCGCGGCGGCGACCGCGAGAGCGCTGCCCAGGCGGCGCTGATCGAGCGCATGGTCGCAGCCCTCGGCGCCGGCCGCCCAGCGCGGTCGGCCGTCGCACCGGGCGAGGAGGCGGTCGCGCGCGCGCTCGGGCTGATGACGACCAAGCCCGTGCTCTACGTCTCCAATGTCGAGGAAGCCTCCGCCGCCGCGGGCAACGCCTTCTCGCAGCGGGTCGCTGCGATGGCTTCGGCGAAGGGGGCAGCGCATGTCGTCGTCTCCGCCGCGATCGAGGCCGAGATCAGCCGGCTGCCTGACGCCGACAAGCCCGCCTTCCTCGAAGGGCTCGGGCTCGCCGACAGCGGGCTCGACCGGGTCATCCGCGCGGGCTACGCGCTCTTGGGCCTGATCACCTACTTCACCGTCGGGCCGAAGGAGGCGCGCGCCTGGACGATCGTGAAGGGAACGAAGGCGCCGCAGGCGGCCGGCGTGATCCACGGCGATTTCGAGCGCGGCTTCATCGCCGCCGAGACGATCGCCTATGACGACTACGTCGCCCTCGGCGGTGAGCAGGGCGCGCGGGAGGCGGGGAAGCTCCGCGTTGAGGGCCGCGACTACGTGGTGCGCGACGGCGACGTGATGCTGTTCCGGTTCAACGTCTGAGCCGGGCCGCCCTCCTCCCACGCGCTGTTTGGCGCTATAGCGGAACGATCCAATAGACCAACGATCACCGACTCCGGAACGGCGCTCCGTCACGCCAGCGCCGGGAAGGGAGAGCCTGGGTCGGTCTCCTCCGGGATCGCGGCGATGCCCGATCGCACAAGCCGCCGCCCGAGCGCCGGGGCGGAGGTGACGACGCAGAACGGAACGGCGAGCACGAGACCGCCGAGGAAGGGCAGGGCCCAGAGGAACGGCACGAGGCCCGCGGCGGCGAAGCCCGCGAGCCCCGCCACACCGACAAGGCTGTGCCACCAGAGGCCGCGCGCCGCCTCGCCCCAAGCGACGCCGCGCTCCTCGCGCGCCTGCGGCGCCCAGCCGATGCGCCGCCCGAGCGCGACCGCCACCATCCCCCCCGTCTGGTTCACAGCGCGGATCACCTCGAGCACGAGACCATGCGCGAACTCGACCGCGACGCCGACCGCAAGTCGAGCGAGCCCGCCATAGGCGGCGCGCGCGCGGGGATCGAGCGCCGCCTGGAGGGCGCCGAGGAGCTTATGCGAGAAGTAGCAGCCGAGCCAGGCGAGCGTCGCCGCAAGCGCCCAGGCACGATCGACCGCGGACGCAGGATCGGCCGAGAGAGCGTTGGCCAAGAGTGCGAGCCCGGCGAGCACGCCAAGCGGTGCTGCGGCGAACAGCAGGATCGCATAGACGAGGTTGAGCCGGCCGATCGCGGTGAACGCGGGCAGGCGCAGGAGCGCGAGATACTGGAGGTTCCCCGCCATCCAGCGAATGTCGCGCACGAGGAACGGCAGAAGCGAGGGCGGGTTCGCCTCGTAGCTGCCCACCTCGCGCGGATCGAGCCGCACCTCGAACCCGGCGCCGCGCAGAAGCGCCGCCTCGACCTGGTCATGGCTCAGGATCGCCTGGCCGTCCGGCAGGGTGGGCAGGGCGCAGTGCGCGGCGAAGGGCGCGATTCGGATGATCGCGTTGTGGCCCCAGTAGGGACCGTCCGGCCCCTGCCACCAGGCCGTCCCGGCGGCATAGGCGCGCATGCCATGCCGCATGCCGAACTGGAACAGGCGCGGGAAGGGAACGACCGCCGGCCGGGCGAGGATCAGGCTCTGGATCAGCGCCACGCGCGGGTTCGCCGCAAGCAGCCGCGCGAGTTCGCGCACCGCCTCCGCCGTCATCACGCTGTCGGCATCGAGGGTGATCATGGCCTCGAACCCGGCCGCCCGGTGCCTGACCCATTCCATCACGTTGCCGGCTTTGAAGCCGGTGTTCTCCGCGCGGCGGCGGTAGTGGATCGCGGGGTGGGCGGGCCGCGCGTCGCGGAAGGCCGAGACGGCGCGTGCCTCGGCCTCCGCCTGCGCGCCGTCGGGCGTGTCGGAGAGGACGAACAGGGCGAAGCGGTCGCCCTCCGCGGCGAGGCCGTCGAGCAGCGGCGCGAGCCGGGCGAGAGCGGCTGCGGTGTCCTCGTTGCGCAGGCAGAGCAGGAGCGCGGTGCGCGGCATCGCCTCGCCGCGCGCCACGCCGGGCCACACGGCGGCGAGCGTGTCGCGCGACGCGAGCAGGATCGCCGCGCCGATCAGCGACGAGGCGGCTAGGTTGCCCACCCACGGCGCGGTGAGCGCGAGCGCGATGAGCGCGATCGCCTCCCACACCGTCCACCCGCCCGCGCCGAGAGCGCGCGCGACCAGAGCGAGCGGCAGGGCGGCGAAGGCGAGCGTGAGCGCGGCGTAGAGGGCGCGTCTGAGGGCGAGCATGCGTGTGGTTCTCGCACGGAAACATGGCGCGGCTCAGGCGCTGGCGGCGCGCGCCACCTGCCAGGCCCTCCAGAGCCTCGGCCCGAAGGCGAGCAAGAGCGCGACGGCGAGGAAGGAGGCGCTGATCGGCCGGGTGAGGAAGGTGGTCATGTCGCCTTGGGCGATCGTCAGCGCCTGGCGGAAGGCCTGCTCGGCGAGCGGGCCGAGGATCATGCCGATCACCGCGGGTGCGACGGGGAAGTCGTAGCGCTTCATGCCGAGCCCGACGATTCCGACCGCGTACATCACGAGAAGATCGACCACCGAGTTCGACACGCCATAGGCGCCGATCGTCGCGAAGACGAGGATGCCGCCGTAGAGCTGCGGGGTCGGGATCGTCAGGATACGCACCCAGAGCCCGACCAGCGGCAGGTTCAGCACGAGCAGCATCACGTTGCCGACATAGAGGCTCGCGATCAGCCCCCAGACGAGCTCTCCCTGCGTCTGGAACAGCATCGGCCCTGGCTGGATGCCGTAGCTCTGGAACGCAGACAGCATGATCGCCGCGGTGACGGAGGTGGGAAGCCCGAGCGTGAGCATCGGCATCAGGACGCCGGCGGCAGAGGCGTTGTTCGCCGCCTCCGGCCCCGCCACGCCCTCGATCGCGCCGCGGCCGAACTCCTCCGGCCGCTGCGAGAGCTTCCGCTCCATGTAGTAGCTGAGGAAGGTGGGGAGCTCTGATCCGCCGGCGGGGATCGCGCCGAAGGGGAAGCCGAGGCACGCGCCGCGCAGCCACGGCTTCCACGACCGTCCCCAGTCCTCGCGCGACAGCCAGAGGCTTCCCTGGACGGGCAGGATCTCGTCCTTGCCGTGCTTGCGTCTGGTCGCGAGGTGCAGCGTCTCGGCCACTGCGAACAGGCCGACGGCGACGATCGTCACCTCGATGCCGTCGAGGAACTCGATCATGCCGAAGGTGAAGCGCGGCTGGCCGGTCTGGAGGTCGATGCCGACGATGCCGAGGATGAGGCCGAGGAACAGGGAGGCGAGACCCCTCAGCGCCGAGGCGCCGAGCACGGCGGAGACGGCGACGAAGGCGACCACCATCAGCGAGAAATACTCCGCCGGCCCGAGCTTCAGCGCGAGCTCCACCACAACGGGCGCGAAGAAGGTGAGCGCTGCCGTCGCGATCGTGCCGGCGACGAAACTGCCGATCGCAGCCGTCGCCAGAGCAGGCCCCGCGCGGCCCGCGCGGGCCATGCGGTGGCCTTCGAGCGCAGTGATGATGGTGGCACTCTCGCCCGGCGTGTTGAGCAGGATCGAGGTGGTCGAGCCGCCATACATCGCGCCGTAATAGACGCCTGCGAAGAGGATGAAGGCTGAGGTCGCCGGCACCTGGAAGGTGATCGGCAGGAGCAGGGCGACGGTGAGCGCAGGCCCGATCCCGGGCAGCACGCCGACCGCCGTGCCAAGGAAGCAGCCGGCGAAGGCGAAGAGGAGGTGCGTCGGCGTCAGTGCGGTCGCGAAACCGCCCGCGAGCGCGGCGAGCGTCTCCATCGCCCTAGATCAGCCCTTCGAGCAGACCGGCGCCGATGTTGACGCCGAGCAGCTTCTCGAACCCGTAATAGCAGGCGAGAGCGATCACCGCACCGATGCCGAGGTCGCGCACCGGCTGGGTGCTGCCGAAGCCGCGCGCGACAGCGGCGAACAGCGCCACGGCAGCGAACACGAACCCGGCCGTGCCGATCAGCGCCGCGTTCGCCGCAAGCCCCGCAGCGACCCAAGCCGTGGCCCGCCAGTCGATCTCCGGGTTGCGCTCGACCCCAAAGCCGCCGCGCAGCGCCTGGACGAGCAGGAGAAGGCCGATGAGGAGAAGGCCCGAGGAGGCGATCCAGGGAAAGAGCGCCGGGCCGACGCGGGCGTAGATCGGCGAGACGGGGATGACGGAGGTCTGCCACAGCGCCGCGAGCGCGAGCAGGATCAGCGCGATGGATGCGCCGACCTCGCCCGCGACGGGTCGCCTCTCGCGCACGCGCGACGCCGCCCGACGCGCGGCTCTCGCTTACGCTCTGCCCCGGCTCATGCGAGGCCGAGGTCCTTCAGAACGCCTTCGGTCGCGGCGATGTCCTCCTTGAGGAAGGCTGCGAAGGCATCGCCGGTGAGGAACGCGTCCGTCCAGGCGCGCAGGCTCAGGATCTCCTTCCACTGCGGCGTGGCGTGGATCGCCGTCATCAGGTCGATCAGCGCCTGGCGCTGCGGCGGCGTAAGGCCCGGGCCGCAGAACACGCCGCGCCAGTTCGCCGCAACCACATCGAGGCCGAGTTCGCGCAGTGTGGGGATGTCGGTGCCGGGAATGCGCGTCTGCCCGGTGGTGGCAAGGGCGCGCATCCGCCCTGCCTTGATCTGTTCGGCAAACTCGGAATAGCCCGAGATCCCGGCGCCGACCTGGCCGCCGAGGATCGCCGCATTGGCCGGGCCGCCGCCGGCGAAGGCGACGTAGGAGGCCTCGCGCGGGTTGCGCCCGAGCGCCTTGAGGATCAGACCGAGGGCGATATGGTCCGTCCCGCCCGCCGAGCCGCCGCCGACCGGAACCGAGCCGGGATTGGCCCTGAGCCTGGCGGCGAGCCCGCCCCAGTCGCGTATGTCGGAGGTGCCCGGGACGACGACCACGCCCGCCTCCTCCGTCAGCCGCGCGACGGGCTGGACATTGGCGATCGTGATCGGGGACTTGTTGGTGATCCCAGCGCCGACCATGACGCTGCCGCCCACCATCAGCGCGTTCGCCTGGTTGCGCCGCTGGTTGACGAAGCGTGGCAGGCCGACCATGCCGCCCGCACCGCCGACGTTCTCGAACTGGAACGACCCGACCAGCCCCGCCGCCCGCGCCGCCTGCTCGATGGCGCGGCCCGTGCCGTCCCACCCCCCGCCAGGGCCTGCGGGGATGAACATGAAGATGCTCTCGAAGCGCTGTTGCGCCGCGGCCCCGCGCGGCAGGAGCGCTGCGGCAGGCAGGGCTGCGGCAGCGGCGAGGATCGAGCGCCTCGCAAGCGTCACTCCGGCAAGCGTTTCTCCGGCAAGCGTCATGGTCGTTCCCCCTCCCCGGGCCTGAGTGCTTCCCCGCAGGCTAGACCAGACCGCCAGGGAAGGGAAACCGCCCGCTTGACCCGCCCGGGCACAGCGGGAAGGCTCGCGCGGGGACGGAAGCGGCGGAGAGGGACGCGATGCCGATCATCGAGACGCCGCATCTGGCGATGCCGAAGCTCGGCCTGGGCACCTGGGCGCTCGCCGGGGAGGAGTGCGCCCGCACCGTCGCCGCGGCGATCAGGCTCGGCTACCGCCACATCGACACGGCCGAGATGTACGGCAACGAGGCGGCGGTGGGCGAGGGCATCCGCGCCTCGGGCGTGCCGCGCGAGCAGGTCTTCGTCACCACCAAAGTGTGGTGGGAGAACCTTGCCCACCCCGACCGCGCGCTCGAAGCCTCGCTCGCGCGGCTCGGCTTCGACTATGTGGACCTGTTCCTGATCCACTGGCCCAACCCTTCCGTGCCGCTCAGCGCCACGCTCGCGATGATGGAGGTGCTGAAGGAGCGCGGGCTCGCGCGCGCCATCGGCGTGGCGAACTTCACCCCGCGGCTGCTCGCGGCGGCGATCGCGACGGGGGCGCCGATCGCGGCCAACCAGGTCGAGTACCACGTGATGCTCGGGCAGGCGCCGCTGCTCGACCTCTGCCGCCGCCACGGCATCGTGCTCACCGCCTATTCGCCGCTCGGCAAGGGCGGGCTCGTCGCCGACCCGACGCTCGGGGCGATCGCCGCCCGGCACGGGGCGACGGCGGCGCAGGTCGCCCTCGCCTGGCTGCTCCGCCAGGAGATGGTCGCTGCGATCCCGAAATCGTCTCGGGTGGAGAACCTCCGCGCCAATCTCGCCGCGCTCTCGCTCGCGCTCGATGCCGAGGACCTCGCCGCGCTCGACGCGCTGCCGAAGGACCGGCGCTTCGTCAGCCCCGCCTTCGCGCCGGATTGGGCGGCGTGAGACTGGGCGGCGCGAGACTGGTGGGCGTGAGACTGGGCGGCGCGAGCGGCGGGCGGGCGCCGCGCCCCCGCGCTCAGGCCTTCAGCACATGGGCGCCGGCGGCCACCGAAGCTGCCGTCTGCCCGAACAGCACCCTGCGCTGCTCCTCCGTCATCCGCGGCGGGCCGTCGGGGCGATATCTCGGCCCCAGCGCGTAGGCGCGCACGGTCGCCGGCCGCGCGGCGATCCGCTCGAGCCAGGCGCTGACGTTGGGGAACTCGGCGATGTCCTGGCCCTGCCGCTCCCAGGTCGCCGCCCAGGGGTAGCAGGCCATGTCGGCGATGGAATAGTCGCCGGCGAGGAAGTCGCGACCGGCGAGGCGGCGGTCGAGCACGCCGTAGAGCCGGTTCGCCTCCTTGCCGTAACGGTCGATCGCGTAAGGAATCTGCTCAGGCGCGTAGGCGCGGAAGTGGTTGTTCTGCCCGAGCATCGGCCCGAGCCCGCCCATCTGCCAGAACAGCCACTCGAGGGTCGCGGTCCGGCCGCGCAGGTCGGGCGCGATGAAGCGGCCGGTCTTCTCGGCGAGGTAGAGCAGGATCGCGCCGCTCTCGAACACGCTGATGGGCGCGCCGCCATCGGCCGGCGCGTGGTCGACGATCGCGGGCATGCGGTTGTTGGGCGCGATGGCGAGGAACTCGGGGCGGAACTGCTCGCCCGTGCCGATGTTCACGGGCCTGATCTCGTAGGCGAGCCCCGTCTCCTCGAGGAACATCGTGACCTTGTGGCCGTTCGGCGTCGGCCAGTAGTGGAGCTCGATCATCGGCTGCGTGTCCTCTCGACGGTGCCGCCCCGCACGGGCGCCGGCTCAGGTCGCGTAGTCAGGCTCCTCGCGGTCGAGCACGCGGCGCCAGGCATCGAGGTGCAGCCGCGCATCGACGCGCTCGCCCCAGGGGCCGGTGTAGCCGCGGCGGAACCGCTCGGGGAGTTCGCGGATGGGAAGGCCGGTCGAAAGCGCGGTGACCTGGTACATCGCCGTGCGCTCGGCGATGTAGAGTTCGTCGAAGGCCTCCGCCACCGTCTGCCCGACGACCGAGACGCCGTGCCCGCCCATCACGAGGATCGACTTCTCGCCGAGCAGCCTCGCGATCCTGTCCCCCTCCTCGTTGTCGTCGACCGGCGCGTAGCCCTCCGTGTCGTAGACCACGCGGTCGTTGAGCAGAAGGTTGTTGTGATGCGCAAGCCGCAACGTTCCGCCCTCGAGCAGAGACAGCGCCGTGAGGTACTGCGGGTGCACATGCATCACCACCACGGCCTTCGGGTTGGCGAGGTGGATTCGCGCATGGATGTGGAAGGCGACCTTGCGGAGCTCGCCCTTGCCGCGCAGCACGCGCCCGTCGAGGTCGCACACGATGAGGTCGGAGGCGCGGAGTTCCTGGAACAGGTAGCCGCGCGGGTTGATCACGAAGAGCGGCTCATCGCCCGGGATCATCGCGCTGTTGTGGTTGCCGATCTGCTCGTTCCAGCCCAAGCGGGCGGCGATTCGGAACACCGCCGCCATGTCGCAGCGGAGCGCCCATTCCGCCTCCTCCGCCTGGGTGTTCGAGAGGGTCTTGACCACCGCCGTCATCCTGTTCTCCTTCGTCGTCGTCTCAGAGATCGCGCGCGACCACCGCCACCGGGTCGCCCGCCCGGCAGCGGCCGGGCCCGCGCGTGCACCAGAGCATCCCCGAAGCGGCGTAGGTAAGCGCGGTCGCGGGCGAAAGCGGCGCCTCGATCCGGTGCAGAAGCCCTGCCCGCCCGCCCTTGGCCACCGTCGCGCCGAGCGGGTCAGCCGCCTCCCAGATCCCGTAATGGGGTGCGAAGACGTAATGGTCGAGATCAGGAACGGTCATCTTCCGGCTTCCCTCGCTCTCGGGCGCGCCGTCGATCATGCCGAAATGGCGCAGCAGGTTGCGCACGCCGCGCTCGGTCACCGCAAGCCCGTGCGGGCTGAGCCGCCCCGCCCCGCCGAGCTCCGAGGAGAGAGCGAGGACGCCGCGGCGTTCGGCTGCCGCGAGCAGCGTCGGCCCGGCATTGACCTCGGCGAGCAGGAGCGTGATCGGGGCGCCGAAGGCGTCCGCCATCGCGAGCGACCGCTCCATGTAGCCCTGATCGTCGAGGATATGGCCGCAGGTCGAGGGCAGGATGTCCATCCCCGTGCCGCCGGAATGGAGGTCCATCTGCGCGTCGCAGAGGGGCAGGAGGTGGGTGTCGATGTAGTGGGCGAGCACCTCGGCGAAGCTGCCGCGCGGGTTGCCGGGAAAGCAGCGGTTGAAGTCCCGCCCGTCGAGCGGGCTCTTGCGCGTTCCCGCCACCGCCGCCGGGAAGTGCATCGCGGGGAGGATGATCACCCGCCCCGCGAGGGCGGCGGGTTCGAGCGTCTGCGCGAGCCTGAGCAGAGCGACCTGGCCCTCGTACTCGTCGCCGTGGTTGCCGGCGGTGAGCATGAGCGTCGGGCCCTCGCCATTGGCGATGACGACGATGGGCACGGCGATCGTCCCCCAGCCGCTGTCGTCGCGCGAGAAGGGCACGCGCAAAGCGCCAGCCTGCTTGCCCTGGGCCCAGAGATCGACCTCGGTGCGGACGGGGGAGGCTTCCGCCGGATGGTGCATGCGCGCCCTCGCTGCCGAGACGCCACTCTCGCGCCTTGGCGCGGCTTTGCCAAGCCTCGGGGACCGTTTGCCAAGCCGCAATCATCGCGCCATCATTCCTCAGCGACACCGTTCGGGAGACGGCAACGATGAACACAGGGAAGCAGGGCTCCGGGAAGAAGCTGGGCCGCAGGGAGTTCGGGGTCGGCGCTGCCGGCATGGCCGCCGGCGCCCTCGGCGCGGCGACGGTCGCCGCACCCGCGCTTGCGCAGCGGCGCGGCGGCGAGGTCGTGATGGCGCAGCAGGCGCAGCCGCCCTCGCTCGATGCGGCCACCTCCTCGGCCCAGTCCTCGCGCAACATCACGCTGCACATCGTCGAGACGCTGTTCGCCCGCGACGAGGCGGGCAACCCGATGCCCGACCTCGCCGAGGGCGTGACCGTCTCGGCCGACGGCCTCACCTACACCTTCCCGCTGCGCCGCGGCGTTCGGTTCCACAACGGCCGCGTGATGACCTCGGCCGACGTGAAGGCCTCGCTCGAACGCTACGGCAGGGTCGGCGCCTCGGCGGCGATCATGCGCCCGGTGGACGTGATCGAGACCCCGGATGCGAACACCGTCGTCGTCAAGCTCAAGGAGCCTTCGCCGGGCTTCATCGCCGGCATCTCGAGCCCGCGCGCTCCTTGCGCCATCATCCCGGCCGAGGAGGCCGCCAAGCCAGCGGGGCAGATCGAGATCATCGGCACCGGGCCGTTCCGCTTCGTCGAATACCGGCCCGACAGCCATGTCCGCCTCGCCCGCTTCGACGACTACAGCCAGAACACCAACTTCCAGGCGCGCGACGGCTTCGGCGGCCGCAAGACGGCGTATTTCGACAGCATCCTGATCCGTTTCGTCCCCGAAGCGGGGGCGCGCACGGCTGGGCTGCAGACGGGCGAGATCCATGTGCTCGAGGCGCTCGCCGTCCCGGCGGCGCGCCGGCTGGCGGAGGACCGCAACGTCCGCACCTACGAGATGATGCCCTGGGCGTTCCAGACGCTCATGCTCAACCACGCCCAGGGGCCGACGGCCAATCTCGGCGTCCGGCGCGCCATTCAGGCGGCGCTCGACATGGAGGAGATCATGGCGATCTCCACCGACGGTCTGTTCCGCCTCACGCATGGCTGGCAGCACCCCGGAACGACCTACTTCGCCGGCGATGTCGGCAAGGAGCTCTACAACCTCAAGGACGCGAACCGCGCCCGCGCGCTGCTGCGCGAGTCGGGCTACCGCAACGAGGAGCTGATCATCCTCTCCGACAGCTCCTTCTCCAACCACAAGGCGGCGGCCGAGGTCACGGCCGAACAGCTCAAGGCCATCGGAATCAACGTCCGGCTCAACGTGGTCGACTGGCCGACCGCCTTCAGCCAGCGCACCCGGCGCGAGGGCTGGCACGTCTGGACGCTGATGTTCGGCATCGAGCCCTATGAGGGGCCGTACAACGTCGTCGGCTTCTTCTCCGGCCAGGCGCCGATCCAGCACGAGCGCGACGCCGTGATCGACGACGCCAACCGCCGCCTTAACACGGCGCTCGCCGAAGCCGATCGCCGCCAGGCCGTGGCCGACTTCCAGCGGCGGATGTACGACCAGGCGATCGCGATCAAGTGCGGCGATGTCGGAATCGTCCAGGCGACGCGCGCCAACATCGCCAACTACCGGCCGTACCGCATCCCACGCCTCTGGGATTGCTGGTTCGCCTGAGCGCCTGAGCGGCGGGGGGGCTGCGGCGGGGAGGGCGGCGCGGAGCGGTGCTGCGCTACACGCTCGGGCGGCTTCTCTCCGCCGTCCCCGTCCTCTTCGTCGTCTCGCTCGTCGCCTTCGCGATCATCGCGATCGTCCCAGGCGACCTGGCGAGCGAGATGGCCGGCCCCTCCGCCACGGCCGAGGAGCTTGCCCGGCTGCGCGCTCAGCTCGGCCTCGACAAGCCGCTCCTCGAGCGCATGCTCGACTGGTATGGCGCCTTGCTGCGGGGCGATCTTGGAGAGAGCATCCTGCTCCGCCGCTCCGTCACGGCGGCGATCCTCGAGCGGCTTCCGGTCACGCTCGGCCTGACCTTCCTCGCCCTCGCGCTCGCGATCGTCTTCGGCGTTCTCGCCGGCATGGTCGCTGCCGTGCGCCCGAACTCCTGGACCGACCAGGGCGTGATGGCGCTCGCTCTCGTCGGCCTCAGCCTTCCCGATTTCTGGCTCGGCCTCGTCTTCATCTGGCTCTTCGCCGTCCAGCTCGGCTGGCTGCCGACGGGCGGCTACGTCCCGCTCGCGGAGGACCCGCTCGGGTGGCTGCGCGCGATGGCGATGCCAGCGGGCGCTCTCGCGCTCACCCAGATGGGCCTGCTCGCACGCATGACTCGCGCCTCGATGCTCGATGTGCTGAGGCAGGATTTCGTCCGCACCGCCTATGCCAAGGGCCTGCCGGGCTGGGTCGTGGTCGGGCGGCATGCGGGCGCGAATGTTCTCGTCCCGGTGATCACCGTCGCGGGCGTGTCGGTCGGGATCCTGCTCGGCGGCGCGGTGGTGATCGAGCAGGTCTTCGCCCTGCCCGGGGTGGGGCGGCTGATTATCGGTGCGATCCAGCGGCGGGACTATCCGGTGATCCAGGGCGGGCTCCTGCTCACCGCGACGATCTTCGTGCTCGTGAACCTCGTCGTCGACCTGCTCTACGCCGCGGTCGACCCGCGCGTCCGCTATGACCGCTGAGGCGATCGCCGCCGCAGCGCCGGCGGCGCGGCCCGGGGTGGTGGCGCGCGCGCTCGCCCATCGCGGCGTTCTGGTCGGGCTCCTCTTGTTCGGCACGGTGGTTCTCGTCGCCCTCTTCGCCGACGTGATCGCCCCGCATGACCCCGTGCGCAACAACTTCCGCGCCCGGCTCGCCGCACCCAACGAGGTGTTCTGGCTCGGCACCGACCGTTTCGGCCGCGACATCCTCTCGCGGATCATCCACGGCACGCGCGTCTCGCTGCGAATCGGGCTGATGGTGGTCGCGGCAACGTCCGCCGCGGGCGCTCTGATCGGCGCTGTGGCGGGATATTTCCGCGCCCTCGATGGGCCGCTCATGCGGGTGATGGACGGGCTGATGGCCTTTCCCGCCATCCTGCTTGCGATCTCGCTCGCCGCCGCGCTCGGCCCCTCCGAGGTGAACGCGGCGATCGCGCTCACCGTCGCCTACACGCCGCGCACGGCGCGGATCGTGCGCGCCTCCGTCCTCGTCGTGCGCGAGCTCGACTATGTCGAGGCAGCGCGCGCTCTCGGGGCGGGGCATGCGCATATCCTCTTCCGCCATGTCCTGCCCAACAGCCTCACCCCGCTCGTCGTGCAGGCGACCTACATCTTCGCTCTCGCTGTGCTTGCCGAAGCCGTGCTCTCCTTCATCGGCGTCGGGCCGCCGCCGCCCACCCCCTCGCTCGGCGGCGTCATCGCCGACGGGCGGGACTACATGCTCGAAGCGCCCTGGATCAGCCTCTTCCCCGGGCTTGCCATCGCTGTGACGGTGCTCGGGCTGAACCTGCTCGGCGACGGATTGCGCGACGTGCTCGACCCGCGCATGAAGGTCGAGCCGCGGTGAGGCGCCGCGCGCCGTGACGCCGCTGCTCTCCGTCGAGGCGCTCACCGTCCGCTTCGGCCGTTTCGCGGTCGTCGAGGCGCTCGCCTTCGGCGTCGCTCCAGGCGAGGTGCTCGCGATCGTCGGCGAGAGCGGGTCGGGCAAGAGCATGACGGCGCTTGCGCTGATGCGTCTCGTGCCGCCGCCTGGGGTGATCACGGGCCGCGTCGTGTTCGAGGGAACGGAGCTCCTGTCGCTGCCGGAACGGAAGCTCAGGGCGATCCGCGGCGGGGCGATGGCGATGGTGTTCCAGGAGCCGATGACCAGCCTCAACCCGGTGTTCACGGTGGGGCGGCAGATCGCGGAGGCGCTCGCCTGGCACCGCGGGCTTTCGGGTGCGGCGGCGCGCGCCGAGGCGGTGCGGCTGCTCGGGCTGGTCGAGATCCCGAACGCCGCCCAGCGTGTCTCCGAGTATCCGCACCAGCTCTCGGGCGGGATGCGCCAGCGGGTGATGATCGCGATGGCGCTCGCCTGCGGCCCGCGGCTCCTGATCGCGGATGAGCCGACGACCGCGCTCGACGCCACCGTCCAGGCGCAGATCCTCGATCTGCTCCGCCGCCTGCGCGCCGAGCTCGGGCTTGCGGTGATCCTGATCACGCATGACCTCGGCGTCGTCGCCGATTTCGCCGACAGGGTCGCGGTGATGTATGCCGCGCGGATCGTCGAGACCGGCCCGACGGAGGCCCTGTTCCGCGCCCCGCTGCATCCCTACACGGAGGGGCTGCTCGCCTCGCTGCCGCGGATGCAGGGGCCGATCGGGCGGCTCGCGGCGATCCCGGGCCAGGTGCCGCCGCCCTTCGCCCTGCCGCCCGGCTGCCGCTTCGCCCCGCGCTGCGCCCATGCCAAGGCGCCCTGTGCCCTTGCCGTCCCGGCGCTCGCCCAGCCGGCGGTCGCCCGGCGCTGGCCGGAGCGGGCGGCGGCCTGCATCCGCCATGACGACTATGCGGTGGCGGGGTGAGCGGGGCGCTCCTCTCCGTCCGCGGTCTCGTCAAGCACTTCCGCCCGCGCGCGCGGCTCTTCGGCGCGGCAGGGCGGCCGGTGCGCGCGGTCGATGGCGTCGATCTCGACGTCCCTGCCGGCGGAACGCTCGGGCTCGTTGGCGAATCGGGCTGCGGCAAGTCGACCACCGGGCGGCTCGTGCTCAGGCTGATCGAGGCCGATCAGGGCTCGATTCGCTTCGAGGGCGAGGAGCTGCGCGCGGCGGCGCCCGAGCGCCTGCGCGCGCTCCGCCGCCGGATGCAGATCGTGTTCCAGGACCCGTTCTCCTCGCTCGACCCGCGCATGACGGTGGCCGAGATCCTCACCGAGCCCTTCGTCGTGCACGGCATCGGCGATCGGGCGGAGCGCGCGCGCCGGGTGCGGCGGCTGCTCGATGCGGTCGGGCTCGCCGCGCACCACGCCGAGCGCCACCCGCACGAATTCTCCGGCGGGCAGAGGCAGAGGATTGGCCTCGCCCGCGCGCTCGCTCTCGACCCCTCGCTGATCGTCGCCGACGAGCCGGTCTCTGCGCTCGATGTCTCAATCCAGGCACAGATCCTGAACCTGATGAAGGACCTCCAGGCGACGCACGGCCTCGCCTTCCTGTTCATCAGCCACAACCTCGCCGTGGTGCGCCATATGGCCGACCGGGTGGCGGTGATGTATCTCGGCCGCGTCGTCGAGGAGGCGCCGCGCGAGGCGCTGTTCGCCGCCCCGCTCCACCCCTATACGCGCGCCCTGCTCTCCGCCGTGCCCGACCCGGGCGGGGAGCGGCGCGAGCGGATCGTGCTCACGGGCGAGATCCCCCGCCCCGACGACCCGCCCTCGGGCTGCCGCTTCCGAACGCGCTGCCCGCTCGCCGATGCCGCCTGCGCCACCGCCGACCCGCCGCTCGCCGACCGTGGCGGCGGCCACCGCGTCGCCTGCCACAAGGTGCCGTGAGCGCCGCCGCGTTCGCTCTGGCATAGTGCGCTCTGGCACGCGCGGGTATGTAGGCTGAGAGCGGGGTTTTCGCGGCGCGATCGGCTTCCCACTTTTTCAGGTAATGACCGTTTTCGTTCCGAGATCGGGGCTTGCGACGCTCGCCGAGGCCCAGGCGTGGATCGCCGCGCTTGCCCTTGGCGCAGCCCCCTCGGCCGCACCCGCCCCGGCGCTTGCCGAGGATCTCATCGTCACCGCCCCGGTGCCGGGCGTGCCGACGGCGCGCCGCGCTGGCTGGGCGGTTCCGGCCGAGGCGACGCTCGGCGCCTCCCCCTACGGACCGGTGCCGATCGCCGGCCTCGCGCGCGTCGCCGCGGGCTCTGCCATGCCCCCCGGAACCAATGCCGTTCTGCCGCCCGAGGCGGGCAGTGACGAGGGGCCGTGGGGCGAGGTCACGGCCTCGGCAAGCCCAGGCGAGGGGGTGGTCGCCGCCGGCGAGCACCTCGCCGCCGGCCAGGTGCTCGCGCGCGCGGGCAGCGTGCCGACCCTGCTCGCTCGGTCGCTCGCCGCCGGCGAGGCAAGCGCGATCCGCGATCTGCTCGCGGGCGTGACGCCGCCCGGGCTGACGCTCGGTCCGGTCGCTTGCCCGGCGATCGCGGGGATCGGGGCGCGGCCGATCGAGGACACGGTGCTCGGCGCGGCCGAGGACGGGCGGCCCGCCCTTGCCCTGCCGGCCGACCCGGCGGCGATGCTGCTCGCCTGGGCAGCGCTCGTGCCGCCGCAGGGGGCCTCGGTGCCGGCAACGCTCGGCCGCAAGCTTCCCTCTGCCGTCGGGCTGTCCGACCTCGTCCTGGTCCGACTCTCCGGCGGGGTGGCGATCCCGCTCGCCCCGGCCGATTCGCCGAGACTTGCGAGCTTCACCCTCGCCGCTGGCTGGATCGAGGTTCCGCCCGCTTCCGAGGGCTGGGCGGAGGGGGCGGCCGTGACCGTTCGGCTCCTCCCGCCCGTGCTCGGCGGCTGAGATGCCGCCTCTCGGCACCCCGCCGCTCGACGACCCTGGCCCCGACCTTCTGGCCGCGGTGCGCGCGGCGGCGCGCCAGGAGCAGTTCCTCGAGGTGGTCTCCGAGGCCGAGGCACGGGCCCGCTTCGCCGCCGCCTTCTCCGCCCGCCCGCTGCCGCCCGAGACGGTGCCGCTCGCCGAAGCCCTGGGCCGGGTTCTCGCCGAGGACATCACGAGCGGCGTCGACGTTCCGGCCTTCGACCGAAGCGGCGTCGACGGCTTCGCGCTGCGGTCGGCCGACACGCTGGCCGCACGCGAGGACGCTCCGGTCCGGCTTCGCCTCAACCCGGAGGTGCTCGCCTGCGGCCGGGCGCCCGCCCTCGCCGTCGCTCCCGGAACCGCGACGGTGATCGCGACGGGGGGGATGCTCCCGCGCGGGGCCGATTCGGTGGTGATGGTCGAGCAGACCGAGTGCGAGGAGGGCGAGTCGGGCCCTGTGGTCGTGCTGCGCCGGCCCGTCGGTGCGGGGGCGATGATCACCGGCGCGGGCAGCGACATCGCCCGCGGCGAGACCCTGCTCCGGCGCGGCGCCGTGCTCACCGCGCGGGCGATCGGCATGCTCGCGGCGATCGGTCGCGCCACCGTCCCGGTCATCCGACGCCCCCGTGTGGCCGTGCTCTCGACCGGCGACGAGCTGGTCCCGCCCGGAGCGGCGCCGAGGCCGGCCTCGGTGTTCGACAGCAACGGCGCGATCCTGGCCGCCGCCGCTGCCGAGGCCGGCGGCGCGCCGGTCCCCTTCGGCATCATCCCCGATGACGAGGCGCTGCTCCGCGCGGCGGTGGCGCGCGCCGCCCAAACCTGCGACCTCGTGCTCCTCTCGGGCGGAACCTCGAAGGGGGCGGGCGATGTCTCGCACCGCGTGCTCGCCGCGCTCGGGGAGGTGATCGTGCACGGCGTGGCGCTGAAGCCTGGCAAGCCGCTTTGCCTCGGCCGCGTCGGCGCCACGCCGGTCGTTGTCCTGCCGGGCTTTCCGACCTCCGCAATCTTCACCTTCCATGCCTTCGCGGCACCGCTGATCCGCGCTCTCGCCGGCCGGGCCGAGGCGGCGGCAGAGACCGTCACGGCGCGGCTTGCCGTTCGCACCCCGTCGGAGCTCGGGCGGACGGAGTATGCGCTCGTGTCGCTGATCGACACCGAGGCCGGGCTTGCCGCCTATCCGCTCGCGCGCGGCTCGGGCTCCGTCACCGCCTTCGCTCTGGCTGACGGGTTCGTCGCGATCGATGCCCTGTCGGAGGGGCTCGCCGCCGGGGCCGAGGTCAGGGTCACGCTGCTCGGCGGGCGCGGCCGACGGGCCGATCGCGTGGCGGCCGATCTCGTGGTGATGGGCAGCCACTGCATCGGGCTCGACCGGGTGCTCGGCCGACTCGCCGAGCGCGGGGTCACGGCGAAGGCGCTCGCGCTCGGCTCGCTCGCGGGGCTTGCCGCCGCCCGCAGCGGCGCGTGCGACCTCGCGCCGATCCACCTGCTCGACCCGGCGACGGGCCGCTACAACACCCCGCTGCTTCCGCCTGGGGTCGGGCTGATCCCCGGCTGGCGGCGGATGCAGGGGATCGTCTTCCGCCCGGGCGATCCCCGCTTCGAGGGCCGGAGCGCGGAGGCGGCCGTCGCCGCCGCCCTGGCCGACCCCGACTGCATCATGGTGAGCCGCAACCAGGGCTCCGGAACGCGACTCCTGATCGACCGCCTGCTCGCCGGGGCGCGGCCGCAGGGTGTTCTGAACCAGCCGAAGAGCCACACCGCCGTCGCCGCCGCCGTGGCGCAGGGGCGGGCGGACTGGGGGGTGGCGATCGCCCCGGTCGCGCGCGACCATGGCCTTGGCTTCATCCCGCTCGCCGAGGAGCGGTATGATTTCGCCGTGCCGGAGGGGCGGGCGGGGCGCGAGCCGGTGCGGTGCTTCGCCGCCCTGCTTGTTGAGGAGGAGACGCGCGCGATGCTCGAGGCGGTCGGGTTCACGCCATGAGGCGGGTCGTTCTTGCCCTCGCCCTCGCCCTGCTCTGCCTCCCCCTGCCGGCGACGGCCGAGCTCCGCGGCCATGGCGGGCCGGTGCGCTCCGTCGCCGTCTCGCCCGACGGGGCGCGTGCGCTCTCGGGAAGCTTCGACCAGTCCGCCATCCTCTGGTCGCCGGCCGAGGCGCGGGCTGAGGCTGTGCTGCGCGTGCACGAGGGGGCCGTCAACGCCGTCACCTTTCTGCCGGACGGGCGCTTCGCCACCGCCGGCGAGGAGGGGAGGATCGCACTCTGGCGCGCGGGGGCGGAGCGGCCCGAGCGCCTGTTCGAGGGCCATGGCGCGAAGATCGCCGCGCTCGCGGCGAGCCCAGACGGGCGCTTCCTTGCCTCCGCAGCGTGGGACCGGACGGTCAGGCTCTGGCCGGTCGAGGGCGGCGAGCCGCGCGTCTTCGAGGGCCACACCGAGAACGCCGTCAATGCCGTTGCCTTTCTCGCCGATGGCTCTTCGATCGTCTCCGCCGGCTATGACGGGACGCTCCGGCTCTGGCCGCTCGATGGCGCTCCGCCGCGGGTGCTCGCCGAGTTCGGCCTGCCGCAGAACGCTCTCGCGGTGCTGCCCGGGCTCGCTGCGGTCGCCGTCGCTGGGGCGGATGGGGTGGTTCGCCTCGTGCCGCTCGCGGGCGGGGCGGTGCGCGAGCTCGCCGGGGGCGCGAGCCCTGTGGTCGCGCTCGCGGTGAACCCGTCGGGGACGCTGCTCGCCGCAGCCGGCATACGCGGGTCGGTCGCGCTCTGGTCGCTGCCCGAGGGGCGGCTTGCGCGCACCCTCTCCGGCCCTGGGCTTCCCGTCTGGGCCGCCGCCTTCGCCCCTGACGGGACGCTCTATACCGGCGGCACGGACCGGCGCGTGCGACGGTGGAACGCCGCGACAGGGGCGCATCTCGGCGCGATGACGCGCGAGGAGGAGGAGCGCGCCGCCGCCTCCGACCACCCTGGCGCGCGGGTGTTCCGCGCCTGCGCCGCCTGCCACACGCTTTCGGGCGACAGCGCCAACCGCGCTGGGCCGACGCTTGCCGGGCTGTTCGGCCGGCGAATCGCCACCGTGCCAGATTTCAACTACTCCGAGGCGCTCAGGCGCATGGACATCGTCTGGACGCGCGAGACGGTGGCGGCGCTGTTCACGCTCGGCCCTGCCGCCTACACGCCCGGCACGCGCATGCCGGAGCAGACGGTGGGCAACCGGGAGGACCTTGACGCGCTGCTCGACTTCCTCGAGGCGGAGACGCGGCAGTAGGGGACCAGCCCGGACTGCCCCGTCCGCGGGCGGTCGGGGCGGGTGGGCTGAAGCGGGGTCTTCGCCCCCAGACCCGCCTCAGCGCAGCGGTAGGGTCATGAAGGTACTGCTGGGGTCGGGGCGGTAGTCGCCGAAGGGACCGCACTCGACGAACCCGGCCTTGGCATACATTGCCCGCGCGGCGTCGAAGTAGGCGAACGAGCCGGTCTCGAGCCAGAGCCGCGCAAGGCCCTGGGCGCGTGCGGCGGCGATGATGTGGCCGAGCATCGCCCTGCCATGGCCGCGCCCGCGCAGGGCCTCGGCCGTGTGCATCGACTTCACCGCGCCGTCCTCCGCCGAGAGGCGCCTGAGCGCGCCGACGGCGGCGAGCGCCTCGCCGTCCCAGCCAGACCAGAAAGTGATCGAGGGTGCCTTCAGCCCCGAGAGGTCGAGCGCATGGGAACTGCCGGGCGGCGTGACCGCGCGGGCGCGGCTGACATGCAGCGCCAGCCGCGCGATCACCCGCGGGTCGTCGAGCCCGCCCTCCTCGATGCGAAGCGCCATGCTCAGTTCAGCTCCTTCGGGTCATCGGGAGCGCCTTCCGCGCGCGCGGCGAGATAGTCCTCGGTCGTGACGATCCGGGGGCGTTCCGGCCCCGCATAGGGGTCGACGCGCGCTTCGGTGACGGTGATGGCGCGGCAATCGGCGCACATCCGCACAAGGTCGAGATTGGCGTCGGAGCCCTTGTACATCCAGTGCGTCGCGGAGAGCTTCGCCGCGATCCGCTCGATCGTGCTCTTCGTACCGAAAGGCTTGCCGCAGCGGATGCAGGCGAAGGGCTCCTCCTCCTTGATCAGCCGCGGCGACGCTGCGTCCGGAGTGAGGTTCAGCCTCGGCTCGAGCGCGATCACCCGCTCCGGGCAGGTCGCGGCGCAGAGGCCGCACTGGACGCAGGCCTCCTCGGTGAAGCTCAGCATCGGCCGGTCTGGGTTGTCCCTGAGCGCTCCGGTCGGGCAGACCGAGACGCAGGCGAGGCAGAGCGTGCAGCCCGCCGTGTCGACCCGCACGCTGCCGAACGGCGCTCGCTCGGGAAGCGGAATGATCCCGGGCCTCTCGGGCGCCGCCTTGCCGAGCTCCTTCAGCGCCGTCGTCATCACGCCCCGCTTGTCGCCCATGGCGAGGAAGCGGCGCGGCTCGGCGACGCCTGGGCGCCGCGGCAGGCTGCGCAGCGCGGCGGCGAGCGCCTCTGGCTCGTCGGCCGCGATGACGCCGACCCTCCCCTCGCCGAACCCCAAGCCACGCAGAACGGCATCGGCGAGGGTCAGCGTTCGGTCGAGTGCGGCGGTGTCGTCGCGCGGTCGGGTTCCCATCAGAACGCGGAGGTCTGCCGCGCCGTAGGCGAAGGCGGCGGCGACCGCCTCGATCCCGAGCGCCGTCACCTCGGTGATGGCGAAGGGGAGGACGCGCGCGGGCAGGCCGGGGCCATGGCGGGCGAGCGCCTCGATCAGCGGCGCCCCGTGCTCGCCCTCGTGCACAAGCAGCACGGGGTCGCTGCCCCTTGCCTCGGCAAAGGTGAGCAGGAGGGCGCGGAGCCTGCGGAGCAGAGCGTCGGCCGGCGGCAGGGCGTAGGCGGCCGCCCCGGTCGGGCACACCGCTGTGCAGGAACCGCAGCCTGCGCAGATCGATGTATCGACCGCGACATGATCGCCTTCCGGTGCGATCGCGCCAACGGGGCAGAGGTCGAGGCAGCGCGTGCAGCCTTTCCTTTGGTTGCGGGAATGGGCGCAAAGCCCGGCCGTGAAGGTGACGAAGCGCGGCTTGTCGAACGTCCCGACCAGCTCCGAGGCCTTGAGGATCGCCTTCTGCACCGCCACCGGGTCGGCCGGGTCGGCGCGGACATAGCCCGGCCGCTTGTGATGCGCGGGGAAGAGCGGGGCGCCGCCCGAGAGGTCGAGGATCACGTCGCAGCGGCTCTTCGCCCCGTCGCGGCCCGGGCTGAAGCGGAGGGAGGAGCGCGAGGAGGGGGCGGGGGCGGCGTAGTCGTCCACCACGAGCTCGAAGGCGCCGAGATGGCCGGTCGCGGCCCTGATCGTTCCCTTCAGCACCGGGAAGACGGTGGCGCGCGGCGGCGGGATGTCGCGCGGCCGGGTCAGGAGCACCGTCAGGTTCAGCCGGTGCTCGAGAGCATGCGCAGCCTCGATCGCCGTCGCGTCGCGGCCATAGACGAGCGTCACCCCCTCCGAGGTGTAGGGGACGATGGCGGTCTCGGGCATCGGCACGGCGGCGGCGGCGATCAGCGCCGCCATCTTCGGCATGGCCGCCTCGGCCTCGTCGCTCCAGCCCGCCTGTTCGCGGATGTTGACGGTGACGAGACGCCCCGTGTGGCCCGCCTCCGCGGCGCGTTCGGCGAAGAGCGGCGCCTCCTGCGTGCAGGCGACGAGAACCTCGCCCTCGCCCAGCGCCGCGGTGAAGCGATCGAGCTCGGCGCGGCAGAGCTGGCGCGCCTCCGTCACCTCGGCGCCGGGCAGCGCGCGGGCGCAGGCCCGGGCGAGGCCCGCGAGCGGCATCGTCTCCTCGCAGCTGCAGATGAAGACCCGGGCCCTGCCCTGTTCCATCCCCGTTCCCTCGCCCAGCGCCCGGCTGTGAAACCGCCCACGGGCCGCCTATATGATTTCGTATAGGACGCCCTGACGACGACCGCCAGCAGGCCACCCCCTCGGATGCGCGCCGCCGACCTTGACCGCCGCCTTGACCGCCGCCTTGACCTGCCGCCGCTGTTCCGGGGCGTTTCTTTGCGCGAGGGCGGGGACGCCTTCGCCCATGCCTGCGTCATCGCCGCGGAGGCGGGGGCGGGCACGCTGGTGGTCGCGCGCGGCGGCCTCGTGTTCGACTGCGCGGTCGTTCTCGAACCCGCCCTGCCGCTCGCCCGCGCCCGCGTCGCGCTGCTCGCGGGCCTCACGGCGCTCGCCGACGCTCTCGCCTTCCTCGCCCCGCCCGAGCACCCGATCGGCTTCGACTGGCCAGACCTCATCCGCGTCGACGGGGCGGCGATCGGCGGGATGCGGCTCGCCCACGCCCCGGTCGCGGGCGAGCTCCAGGCTCCCGCCTGGCTCGTCCTGCATGCCGGGCTCAGGCTCACCGAACCGCCGGGGGTCGAGACCGGCGTCTTCCCCGACCGGACCTCACTCGAACAGCAGGGCTTCGCGGAGGTGGACGGAGCCAGACTCGCCGAACGCTTCGCCCGGCATCTGATGGCTTGGCTCTACACTTGGCAGGACGAGGGCCTCGCCCCGGTGGCCGAGGCCTATCTCGCCCGGCTCGAGACCCCGAAGGCGGCCCAGCGCGGCCTTGACCCCTCGGGCGACCTCGTCCTGCGCGAGGAGGGGGGGGAGGAACGCCGACTTTCCCTTGCCGCGGCGCTCGCCCGGCCCTCCTGGACCGGCCTTCTCGCATGAGCCGCGTGCTGCGCACCATCCGGCTCGACCCCTCCGACACGGTGGTGTTCGCCCATGCCGCCGCCCCGGGCGAGATCGCCGTCGTCGGCAGCTTCATGTTCTGGGACGAGGATCCGGCGGCGCTCACCGGTAAGGCGCGCCAGGCCTTCCGGGCCGGGTTCCTCGGCCTTGCGAGCTTTGGCTTCGCCACCCTCGTGACCGTCGGGCAGGCGACGGCAGAGGAGCGCGACGACGCGCGCGCCGCGCTCGCCGCCCATATACGCACCCGGCTCGGCGCTCCGGACGACGCCACCGCCACCGCCGCCGCCGAGGAGGAGCTCGCCTTCGCCGAGAGCCTCGCCGAAGGCCATGCGCCGGGGACGGTGATCGCGCTCTCGCGCAGCGTCGAGGCGGAGGGGGTGCGCGAGCGCTTCCGCACGCTGCGGCCGAAGGGGGCGCCGCAGTCCCTTCCCGTGATCGGCCTCGTGCGCAGCGAGGAGGACGACGCCCCGGCCGAGGCGGTCGATCTCGTGGCGCTCATGCGTCAGGCGAACGGATGATGCCCGGCCCTCGCCCCGATTTCTGGCTCTCCTCTGGCCACCACCTCGTCGAGCGCACCGACGCCGGCGGGCTCGCGGTGACGGACGCCCTGCTCGCCGCCTGGCTCGCGCGGCCAGAGCTCGTCCCTCCGGCCGAGGCGTGCGACGCCGAGCGGGCGCTGCACGCGAGCCTGCTCGCCGACCCTCGCCGCGGCGTCGCCGCCCACGAGGTTGCAGCGGTCGCCGATGCCGATGCGCGGGAGAACTGGCAGGCCTGGCTCGCCTTCCGCGACCACCTCGTCGCGCAGCCGACGCTCGAGGCCGCCTATGCGGCGCTGTTCCGCGGCGATGCGCGGGGCACGCCGCCGCTCTTCATCGCCCAGCTCGCGCAGCTCATCCTGCGCAACATCCTCGATCCGGTCGAGGACCCGATCCGGCTGCGCGCGGCAGAGCTTTTCTTCCGCCCGCAGCGGGTCTCGACCGAGGGGGGCAACCTGCTGCTCGCCGACGAGGAGACGATCGCAAGAGCCGCCGGAGAGCGTCGCACCGGCCATAGCCCCCTTGGCCAGGGCCCCCTCGGCATGCTGGGGCTGGGCGCCGAGACGGCATCGGGCCACGCCGCCGTCGAGCTCGACGTTCTCTCGCCCGAGAACGCCGGGATCTACTGGGAGCGGTCGGATCGGTTCGACACCGTGCTCGACCTCACCTTCGGCCGCGAGGGGCAGGATGCGCTCGCCCGCGTCATCGAGGCTTGGGTTCGTCACCTCGCCGGGGTCGCCGTCTCGGTCCAGCCGCTGCAGACGATCCATGACGAGGCCTGGGCCTGGTATGTCGGGCTCGACGCCGAGGCGACCGCGATCGCGACCAGGCTCTGGAACGGCGAGCGCGTCCCGCCCGAGGAGCTCGGCCGCGTGCTCGCCCTGTTCCGACTCGAGTTCGAGGACCCGGCCGAGATGCTGCCGCGTGTCGCCGGACGGCCGGTCTATCTCCCGCTCGCGATGACAGAGGGAAGGACGGTGCGGATGAAGCCGCAGAACCTGCTCGTCAACCTGCCGCTTCGGCAGGCGCGGGCCGCCTGAGCGGAGCGCCGCGCATGCTCGCCGAGGAACACCACCAAGTCGCCGTCGTGGTGGAGCGCCGCACCGGCGTCACCCCTTGGGCGGAGCATGTCTGGGTGCCGGTGGCGGTGCTGCCGGGCGAGACCGCGGCGGCGCCCTGGACGGTGCTGCGCGAGGAGAAGGGGCTCACGGCCTTCATCGCCGGCAGCACGCGGGTGAGCTTCTTCTCCTCCGAGACCCCGAACTACAAAGCCAATCTCGAGACCGGGGCGCCGCTTCTGTGGGTGGTGCTCCGCCCCTCGGCCGACCCGCCCGGGATGGCGCTCGCCGCCGTGCTGGCCGATCCGGGCGAGGCCGAGGCGATGACGGGGGCAGGGTCGGACGTGATCGAGACGGTGCCGATGCCGGGGCAGATCAGGGAGGCGCTCGAGGCCTTCGTCGCCGCCCACCATGTCGAGCGCGGCTTCCACAAGCGCCGCCGCGACCGCGCCGACCCGGACGCTCTCGCCGTCCGCCGCCGGGTGGGGCGCGATGTCCTCTGAGGCGGGCCGTCGCGACGGCGAGGGGTTCCTCGCGCGCTGGTCGCGGCTGAAGCGGGGCGCGGAGGCGCCGCCAGCTACGCCCGTGGCGACGCCCACGCCGGCGACGCCCACGCCGGCGACGTCCACGCCTGGCCCGCCAGGGCCCGAGCCGCGGCCCGGGCCGGTCGCTGCGGAGGCACCGGCAACGCCCGCGCCGGAGGAAGCCGGGGAGCCACCGATCGACCTCGACTCCCTGCCGAAGATCGAGGAGCTGACGGCGGAGAGCGACATCGCGCCGTTCCTCCAGAAAGGCGTGCCAGCGGCGCTGCGCAACGCCGCGCTCCGCCGTGCCTGGACGCTCGACCCGACGATCCGCGACTTCATCGGCCCGGCAGACTACGCCTGGGACTGGAACGTTCCCGGCGGCGCTCCCGGCTACGTCGCCGACCTTGCCTCAGGCCCCGATGTCGAGGCCCTGGCGGACCGGATCCTCGGCCTCGTGCGCGACCGGCCCGGCCAGAACGGCGAAGCGACCGACCGCACCGGGGGGGAGGAGGGCGCTCCCACGGTCGCCGCCGCTCCGCCGGCGGGGCCGGTGCGCCAGGGGGACGCGGCCCTGCCCGACGCGGCGGGGCAGCTGGCAGAGGACGATCAGGCTGCGGCGAGCAAGCCCGCACCCGATGGCCCAACGCCCGACCGGCTCGCTCCCGAACGTTCCGTCCAGGCCGCGCTGTCTGCCGTCGCGGCCCTCCCCCGGCATGGCGGCGCCGTGCCTAGCTGAGCGCTGCGGTGGGCGATTGCTCCGGCGTGCGCGGCCGGTCCACGCGCGGGCTTGGGTGAAGCTTCCGGCCAGTCGCGCACCGGTTGCGGGGCTCTGCCGTCTGTTTTCAAGGTCGCTGAACAGATGTTGAAAGAGGTGTTGACCGACCCGGCGCGTCGGCCATAGCCTTCCCCCATGGATGGGAGGACCACGGCCGCTCGTGATGCCGGGCTCGAGGCAGCCATCCTCGCCTGCGGCGGGGTCAGCGGTCTTGCGCGTCGCCTCGGCATCTCCCAGCCCTCCGTCTCGCACTGGCAGAAGGTCCCGGCCGAGCGTGTGCTTGCCGTCGAGGCGGCCTCCGGCGTCCCGCGCGGTCTGCTCCGGCCCGATCTTTACCCGCCGGAGGCGGAGGGAGACGCCGGGTCGAGCGCGATCGAGGAGGAGCGGGCGCAGCACTGGGCGCTGCTCTCGACGTTGCTCGCTCGCCCGCCCGATGCTGCCCTGCTGCGGCGCCTCGCCGGGCTTGCCGATGACGGGACACCGCTCGGCGCGGCCCGCGCCGGACTTGGCGAGGCTGCCCGCGCGGCGTCGGCCGCGGCTGTGGCGGATGAGTTCCACGACCTCTTCATCGGGCTCGGGCGCGGCGAGCTCCTGCCCTATGCGAGCTACTACCTCACGGGGTTCCTCAACGAGCGGCCGCTGGCGAAGCTGCGCGGGGAGATGCAGCGGCTTGGCATCGCGCGCGCCGAGGGCGTTGCCGAGCCTGAGGACCATATCGCGACGCTTGCCGAGATCATGGCGCAGCTCGTGCGCGGCGAGATCGGCGCGGCGGGCGATCCGGGGCGGTTCTTCGCCCGCCATGTCAGCCCGTGGGCGGGCAAGTTCTTCGCCGACCTCGAGGCGGCCGAGCATGCGCGGTTCTACCGCGCCGTCGGCCGGCTCGGGTCGGTGTTTCTGGCGATCGAGACCGAGGCGGCCACGCTGCCGGCCTGACGGGGTGACCCGAAGGGCCGGGGCCAAGGCTTCCCGGGGTGACTGGAACGGTTCGGTGTGGAGTGAGGAACGATGACGAAGAAGACGGCTGAGGCCGCGCCGGCACGGCGCGGGTTCCTCAAGGCGCTCGGCCTCTCGGCCGGCGCTGCGGCGGCGGCGACCCCGCTGGTCGCGACCCCGGCTGTGGCGCGCGAGAGCGCCGCCGAGGCGCGCAAGGCGCGCTACCAGCGCAACAGCCCGCACGTGCAGGCGTTCTACCGCACCAACCGCTACGAGCAGTGAGGAGCGTGCCATGCTGATCAAGCGGAGCGAGGGCAGGGTCTCGCGCGGCGGCCTCGCCGCCGCGTTCGCAGGCCTTTCGGGCGGGGCGATGGACCGCCGCGGGTTCCTGAGGAAGTCGGGCGTCGTCGCTGGCGGGCTCGGCGCGCTCGGCGCGCTCGGCGCCGGCACGGTGCGCAAGGCCGAGGCGGGCCCGATGCAGCCGGGCGTGGCCGTCACGAGGGTCAAGAACATCTGCACCCACTGCTCGGTGGGCTGCACGGTGATCGCCGAGGTGCAGAACGGCGTCTGGGTCGGGCAGGAGCCGGCCTGGGAGAGCCCGATCAACCGCGGCACCCACTGCGCCAAGGGCGCTGCGGTGCGCGAACTCGTCCACGGCGACCGCCGAATCAAGTATCCGATGAAGCTCGCCGGCGGCCGCTGGACGCGGATCAGCTGGGACCAGGCGATCGGCGAGATCGGCGACAAGCTGCTCGAGATCCGCCAGCAATCCGGCCCAGATGCCGTGTTCCTGCTTGGGTCGGCGAAGTTCTCCAACGAGGGCGCCTACCTGTTCCGCAAGTTCGCGGCGTTCTGGGGCACCAACAACGTCGACCATCAGGCGCGAATCTGCCACTCGACCACGGTCGCGGGGGTGGCCAACACCTGGGGTTACGGCGCGCAGACGAACAGCTACAACGACATCCGCAAGTCGAAGACGATCCTGATCATGGGCGGCAACCCGGCCGAGGCACACCCGGTGTCGCTGCAGCATGTGCTCTCGGGCAAGGAGGTCAACCGCGCCAACCTGATCGTCGCCGACCCGCGCTTCACCCGCACCGCGGCGCACGCGACCGAATATGTGCGCTTCCGCCCGGGCACCGACATCCCCGTGCTCTGGGGCCTCCTGTGGCACATCTTCGAGAACGGCTGGGAGGACAAGGAGTTCATCCGGACCCGCGTGCACGGGATGGAGGACGCGCGGAAAGAGATCGCCAAGTGGAACCCCGCCGAGGTTGAGCGCGTCACCGGCGTGCCGGGCGCGCAGCTGCGCCGTGTGGCTGAGATGTTCGCCAAGGAGAAGCCCGCCACCCTCGTCTGGTGCATGGGCATGACGCAGAAGACGGTGGGCACGGCCAATGTGCGCGCCGCCTGCATCCTCCTGCTCGCCACCGGCAATGTCGGCGGCCCCGGCAACGGCGCGAACATCTTCCGCGGCCACTGCAACGTCCAGGGGGCGACCGATTTCGGCCTCGATGTGACGACCCTCCCCGCGTATTACGGGCTCGACGAGGGCGCCTGGCGCCACTGGGCCCGGGTGTGGGACGTCTCCTACGACTATCTGCGCGGGCGGTTCGGCCCTCCGGATGCCGATGACGCGATGCGCAAGCGCATGATGGAGATGCCCGGCATCACCTCGACGCGCTATCTCGACGCGATCACCCTCTCCCCCGGGTCGGGCGACACGGCGAACCTCGCGCAAGGCCAGCCGAACTACCGCGGCATGGTCGTGTTCGGCCACGGCGGCAACACCGTCACCCGCATGCCGGAAGCGGCGGCGGCGCTCGAGAAGCTCGACCTCCTCGTGATCGCCGACCCGCACCCGACGACCTTCGCGGTGCTCGCCAACCGGCGCGAGAACACCTACGTCCTGCCGATCTGCACCCAGTTCGAGTGCTCGGGCAGCCGCACGGCCTCGAACCGCTCGATCCAGTGGGGCGAGCAGATCGTCAAGCCGATCTTCGAGAGCAAGAACGATTACGAGGTGATCTACCGCCTCGCGGAGAAGCTCGGTTTCGCCGCCGAGATGTTCAAGCACATCACGGTCAAGGGCAAGGAGCCCGAGCCCGAGAGCGTGCTGCGCGAGATCAACCGCGGCGCCTGGGCGACCGGCTACACCGGCCAGAGCCCGGAGCGGCTGAAGGCGCACATGGCCAACCAGGCGGCCTTCGATCTCGTGACGCTGCGCGCCAAGCCGGACGCTCCGGCCGAGGTGCGGGGCGACTTCTACGGCCTGCCCTGGCCCTGCTGGGGCACGCCAGAGCTGCGCCACCCCGGAACGCACATCCTCTACAACACCAACGAGCATGTGATGGACGGGGGCGGAACGTTCCGCGCGCGCTTCGGCGTCGAGCGCAACGGCCAGACGCTGCTCGCCGAGGGCAGCTACTCGAAGGGCTCGGAGATCCAGGACGGCTACCCCGAGTTCACCTACGCTGTGCTCAAGCGCCTCGGCTGGGACAGCGACCTGACGGAGGCCGAGCGGGCGACGATCGAGCGGATCGGCGGCGCGAACGCAGACCGCGTGTCCTGGGCCACCGACCTCTCGGGCGGCATCACCCGGGTGGCGCTCAAGCACGGCTGCTCGCCCTTCGGCAACGCCAAGGCGCGGGCCAATGCCTGGAACCTGCCCGACCCGATCCCGGTGCACCGCGAGCCGATCTACAGCCCGAGGCCAGACCTCGTCGCGCAGTTCCCGACGCGCGACAACTTCATGGCGCACCGGGTGCGCAACATCGGCAAGACGGTGCAGGAGCGCGCGGTCGCCAACCAGGTCGCGCGCAACTTCCCGATCGTTCTCACCTCGGGCCGGCTCGTCGAGTACGAGGGCGGCGGCGAGGAGACGCGCTCGAACAAGTGGCTCGCCGAGCTGCAGCAGGACATGTTCGTCGAGATCAACACCCAGGACGCGGCCGAGCGGAACATCCGCGACGGGCAGTGGGTGCTGGTGACGGGCCCTGAGATGCCGGAGCGACGCGCGGTCCGGGTGAAGGCACTGGTGACCGACCGGGTGGGGCGCGGCGTTGCGTTCATGCCGTTCCACTTCGCCGGCTGGTTCCTGCAGGAGGACCAGCGGAAGAAGTATCCGCCGGGCACCGACCCGATCGTGCTCGGCGAGAGCGTCAACGCCGTCACCACCTACGGTTATGACCCGGTCACCTCGATGCAGGAGACCAAGTGCACGCTGTGCCAGATCCGCGCGGCGTGAGCGGGTAAGCGAGGGGAGAGACGACCATGGCCCGCATGAAGTTCCTCTGCGACGCCGACCGCTGCATCGAGTGCAACGCCTGCGTCACCGCCTGCAAGAACGAGCACGAGGTGCCCTGGGGCATCAACCGCCGGCGCGTCGTCACGATCAACGACGGCAAGCCCGGCGAGCGCTCGATCTCGATGGCCTGCATGCATTGCACCGACGCGCCCTGCGCCGCCGTCTGCCCGACGGATTGCTTCTTCACCACGGCAGACGGGGTGGTGCTGCACTCGAAGGACCTCTGCATCGGCTGCGGCTACTGCTTCTACGCCTGCCCCTTCGGCGCGCCGCAGTATCCACGCCTCGGCAACTTCGGTAGCCGCGGCAAGATGGACAAGTGCACCTACTGCGCCGGCGGGCCGGAGGCGGACAACACCCCGGCCGAATACGCCAAGTACGGCTCGAACCGGCTCGCCGAGGGCAAGCTGCCGATCTGCGCCGAGATGTGCTCGACCAAGGCCCTGCTCGCCGGCGACGGTGACATCATCGCCCAGATCTACGCCGAGCGGGTCACCCGCCGCGGCTACGGCTCGGGCGCCTGGGGCTGGCGCACGGCCTACAAGGACGCGGCGACCGGCTGAACCGGTCGCGACCGAGGAGACCGGGCGGGGCAGAGAGACCCCGCCCACCAGAGCGGCAGGAGCACCTCATGACCCATTTCCTCACCCGGCTGCGCGGCCTTATCGCTGCCGCCGCGCTCGGCCTCGGGCTCGCGGCCGCGAGCCTGCCGGCCACGTCGCCTGCAACGGCGCAGGCGCCCGCCGCGCCCACACCCGCTGCACCGGCTCAGGCCAGCGAGCAGATGCTGTTCAACTACCTCCAGGGCAACGTGCAGGGGCGGGTGACGATCCCCGACCAGCGCGCCGCCCTGCTGATCCAGCCGCAGGGGCGGGAGTTCCAGCACTTCCATCGCACCACGCTCAAGTGGCTCGGCGGAATCGCCATCGGCGGCATGCTCGTGGTGCTCGTGGTGTTCTACATGATCCGCGGCAAAGTGCGGATCGAAGCAGGCCTGTCGGGGCGGACGATCGAGCGCTTCAACGGGCTCGAGCGCTTCGCCCACTGGCTCACCGCCTCGAGCTTCATCGTGCTCTGCATCACCGGGCTCAACATCAGCTTCGGTCGCGAGCTGCTGATGCCGCTGATGGGGCCGGAGGCGTTCGCCACCTGGTCGCAGTGGGGCAAGATCGCGCACAACTTCCTCTCCTTCCCGTTCACGCTCGGCGTGCTCCTGATGCTCGTCATCTGGATCAAGGACAACATCCCGAACGGCGAGGACGTGAAGTGGTTCGCCGCCGGCGGCGGGCTGATCGGCCATGGCCATCCGCCGCCGACGCGCCGGTTCAGTGGCGGGCAGAAGGTGATCTTCTGGGCCGTCGTTCTCGGCGGCGGCGCGATCGCCGTCACCGGCTTCATCATGATGTTCCCCTTCCAGTTCGTGACCACGATGGAAGGGATGCAGCTCGCGACCCAGCTGCACGGTATCATCTCGATTGTGCTGATCGCGATCATCCTCGCCCACATCTACCTCGGCTCGGTCGGCATGGAGGGTGCCTTCGCCGCCATGGGCAGCGGCCACGTCGACCTCAACTGGGCGAAGGAGCACCACGGGCTCTGGGTCGAGGAGATGATGTCGGCCGGGCGCGGCGCCGCCGCGCCTGAGGGCGCGCGCAAGGCCGGGGCGGACTGAGTGGCCGCCAGCGTCACGCTTCGGGGGCTGGCGGAACCCCTCCGCCGGCCCCCATCTGTCTAGAATGACACTCTTCGGAATCGCCGGCTGGTCCGGCTCCGGCAAGACGACGCTGCTCGCCAAGCTGATCCCCGCCCTCGTCGCGCGTGGTCTTTCCGTCTCGACCATCAAGCATGCGCATCACGGCTTCGACCCCGACCAGCCCGGCAAGGACAGCCACACCCACCGCATGGCGGGGGCGAGGGAGGTGCTGGTCGGCTCAGCGTCGCGCTATGCGCTGATCGGCGAGCTGCGCGGCGCGCCGGAGCCGACGCTCGAGGAGCTCGCCGCGCGTCTCGCCCCGGTCGATCTCGTCCTGGTCGAGGGGTTCAAGCATGGCCGCCACCGCAAGCTCGAAGTCTGGCGGAGCGTGACCGGCAAGCCGCCGCTCTGGCCCGAGGACGCTTCCGTCCTCGCCGTCGCCTCGGACGGGCCGGTGCCCGGCTGCACCGTCCCCGTGCTGCCGCTCGACGACGCTGAGGCGATCGCCGGCTTCGTGATCGAGAGAGCCGGCCTACGCCCGCGCGCCGCCTGAGGGCCTGGGCGATGGCGCAGCTCTCGGACGACTGCTTCGCCTTCGGCGGGGCGCTGATGCGGGTCGAGGAGGCGCTCGGCCTCTTCGCCGCTCGGCTTTCGCCCGTCACCGGCACCGAGACCGTGCCGCTCGCCGCCGCCGCGGGGCGGATCCTCGCCGCGGATCTGGTGGCACCCCGGAACGTTCCGCCCTTCGCCAACAGCGCCGTCGACGGCTATGCCGTGCGCCACGCCGACCTCGCCGAAGAGGGGCCGACGGTGCTGCCCGTGGGCGGGCGGGTGCCGGCGGGCGGGGCGCTCGGCCGCGCCATCGGCCCGGGCGAAGCCATCCGAATCTTCACCGGCGCGCCGATGCCGGAGGGCGCCGACACCGTCTTCATGCAGGAGGACGCGGCGGCGCTCGAGGACGGGCGGGTCCGCCTGCCCGCGGGGCTCGCGCGCGGCGCGAATGCGCGCGCGGCGGGGGAGGACGTCGCTGCCGGCAGCGTCATCCTCCGCGCGGGGCGGCGGCTCAGGCCGCAGGATGTCGGGCTTGCCGCCTCGGTCGGGCTCGCCGCGCTTTCGGTGCGAACGCCGTTGCGCGTGGCTCTGTTCTCGACCGGCGACGAGGTCGCTTCCCCAGGCGCCCCGCTCGGCCCGGGCCAAGTCTACGACAGCAACCGCTTCACCCTCGCCGCGCTGCTCCGGGCCCTTGGCTGCGCGGTGACCGATCTCGGCATCCTTCCCGACCGTCGCGCGGCGCTGGCCGAGGCGCTCGCCGCCGCCGCACCGGCGCATGACCTGCTGCTGACCTCAGGCGGCGTCTCGACGGGGGAGGAGGACCATGTGAAGGCGGCTGTCGAAGCGGTTGGGTCGCTGTTCCTGTGGCGTCTTGCGATCAAGCCGGGGCGGCCCGTGGCGATGGGCCAGGTTGGCGGTGCCGCCTTCGTCGGCCTGCCCGGAAACCCGGTGGCGGTGATGGTGACTTTTGCCCACATCGTCCGCCCGCTCGTGCTGCATCTCGCCGGCGCCGAGGCCCGCCCGCCCGCCCGCTTCGCCGTGCGCGCGGCGTTCGACTACCGCAAGAAGGCGGGGCGGCGGGAATATGTGCGCGTCACCCTCGGCACGGGCGCTGACGGCGTGACGGAGGCGCGCAAATTCCCGCGCGAGGGAGCGGGGATCCTGTCCTCGCTGGTCGAGAGCGACGGGCTCGTCGAGCTCGCCGAGGACCTGCGCTCGGTCGCCCCCGGCGCGACCGTCACCTATCTGCCGTTCAGCGAGCTCATGTGAGCAGTTCGTGTCCGGTTCGCTTCGTCAGAGCCGCACGCCCGAGGTGGCGAAGGCGCTCTCCGCCGTCTGCTGGAAGTTCTCGGAGAGCACGTAGGCGCCGGCGACGGCGAGCGCGACGGCGACGAGGGCGCTGAGGATGAAGGCCTTCATGGCGTCAGATCCGTTCCTAAGTGGCGTTTCCGGGCGCAATGCTTGCGGCGGTTCCGCGCGGTTTTCAAGCGGTGCGAAGCGATGCCAAGGCCGCCGGGTGAGCTTCGGCGGCTTGGCAAGGCTTGGGGCGACCTGCGCGTGGCGCGGCGTTTTTTGGTGCTCGCTGCGGCGCTGGACGGCATGCGCCGTGAGGCCGCGTGCATAGGCCTCGGCGAAGTCCTCGATCACGGCTGAGCGCAACCGGGCTTCCATGTCGAGCACGTCATGGGCGATGCCCACGTGGTCGGCCACGCGGCGGGCGTCGAGGATGTCCTGCCCGGCGCAGCAGGCGCCGGCGCGGCCCACCGCCGCGCCGTGGTCGTAGAGCTGCAGCGTGATGCCGACGACCTCGTGCCCGGCCTCGGCGAGCAGCGCCGCGACCACCGAGGAGTCGACCCCGCCCGACATGGCGACCCCGACATGGCGACGACGATGCGCATGGCGGTCAGGTGCAGCGGCCGCAGCCCGGCGTCAAGCCGCGGCGGGGGCTGACAGCGGTCGGCCCTGCCGTTGCGGTCTCGAATGAGGCCCCCGTAGGCTTCGGCGCGAACGAGCACCTCTGTGATCGAGTCACTGGCCGGGCACTGGCAGGCGATCGTCCGAGCGGTTGGGGTCGCCGGCCTGATCGGGGCGTGGGTCAGGGGGTGGCTGCTGTGGCTGCTGCCCGTCTCTTATCCACAGGCAGGGCGTTTCCTGTGGTTCCGCTGGGTCGAGCAGTTCCGCTGGCCGGTCGTGGCCAAGGAGAAGGGCCGCTTCCTCGTCGTCCTCTGCTGTCTCGAGGGCGACGATGCGACGGACAGTGCGATGCGCGTGGTGGCGCGCGCGCTGAGAACGGAGGACTCGCTCCAGCCCGTGCTGGACTGGCGGCGGATCGCCGTCGGCGATTCGGCCGACCAGACCAGGGCAAGGCTTTGGGCGGGCCGGCGTGCGCTTGAGGTCGGCGCACAGTACCGGGCGGATGTGATCGTCTGGGGCGAGGTCGCGGAGCGAGGGGAGGGGCTGAGGCTGCATTTCCAGGGCGCTGGCCAGGTGATGACCCGCGACCTTGCGATCTCGAAGGGCTTCCTCGATGACGCGTATCGCGAGCCGCTCAACAGTTTGCTTGGCCTCATCGTTGCGACGACCGCGCTCGCCGAAGCCGCCGCGCTCACCGACACGGGACGCTTTGTCGCGGACCGCCTTGAGCCCTTGGCGCGGCGGCTGAACCAGGTGCTCGCCGCCCCAACACCTGGGTTCGACGCTGAATGGAGAGGTAAGATCGCTGTCACCTACGGCTTGGCCCTCGCCCGGATCGGCGATCAGCGCGGCGACAACCAAGCCTTGCGCGAGGCCGTCTCCGCCTTTCGGCAGGCCCTGACCGTGATCACCCGCGAGCGCGTGCCGCTCGACTGGGCGACGACCCAGAACAACCTCGGCAACACGCTCAGGGTGCTCGGCGAGCGGGGGGACGACGCGGCGCTCAACGACGCCGTCATCGCCTATCGCGAGGCGCTGACGGTGTGTACCCGCGAGCGCGTGCCGCTCGCCTGGGCGATGACCCAGAACAACCTCGGCACCGCGCTCCAAAGGCTCGGCGAGCGGGGGGACGACGCGGCGCTCAACGACGCCGTCACCGCCTATCGCGAGGCGCTGACGGTGCGTACCCGCGAGCGCGTTCCGCCCCAGTGGGCGATGACGCAGGAGAACCTCGCCCTGGTGCTCGCCGCACAGGCGGAACGCTCCGGCGACTGTTCCCTCATCGCCGAGGCGATCAGCGCGCTCGATGGCGCGATCGAGGAATTCGCGCGCCGCGACGCTCCCGACTTTCTCGCCAGGGCACGCCAGAACCGCGACGTCGTCCTAGCCACCGCCCGCCGCCTCGGCTGCGCCTAGCGGACGTCGGGCGTCGCTCAGGCCGCGTCCAGCCCCATCTGCCAGAAGCGCGCCTCCAGCCGGCAGGCCTCCTCGAAGGTGCGCGCAAGCCCGGCAAAGCGCGCCTCCGCCCCGCGCGCGGCACCGAGCCGGTCAAGCCGCGCGATCGCCGCCGAGGCGACCGCCTGGAACTCCGCCCCCGCATACATCGCCCGCCAGGAATCGTAGCGGTTGCCCGCGCGCACGAGCCGAGGGTCGGCCGTCATCCGCGCACCGATCTCGGCATAGCCGATCACGCAGGGCGCGAGCGCGACCTCGAGGTCGAGCACATCGCCCGCAAGACCGCGCTCGAGCACGTAGCGCGTATAGGCCATCGTCTCCTCCGCCTCGGCCTCTGCCTCCATCTCGGCCTGCGCGAGTCCCCAGCCCGAGCAGAACTCAACATGCAGCCGCATCTCGTGGTTGAGCAGAGCATCGAGGGTCGCGGCGGCGCTCCGCATGTCATCGAGCGTGGCGTGCTTGACCACGGCGAGCGCGTAGGCGCGGGCGAAGTGGATCAGGAACAGGTAGTCCTGCGTCAGGTAGCGGCGGAACGCCGCCTCGGGGAGCGTCCCGTCCGTCAGCCCGCGCACGAAGGGGTGGGTGACATAGGCCTCCCAGGAGGGGCGGGCGGCCTCGCGCAGCCGCGCGAACAGCGTGCCGGAGGCGGCGATCGCATCCCGTGCCACGGCGTCCGCCACTCAGGCCTTCTGCGCGTTGCGCGTCGCCTTCGGGAGCTTCACCGTCAGCCCGTCAAGCTCCTCGGTCATGACGATCTGGCAGCCGAGTCGGGAGGTCTCCTCGAGGCCGAAGGCAAGGTCGAGCATGTCCTCCTCGTCCTCCGTCGGCGGCTGGAGGAGCTCGAACCACTTCGGGTCGACGATCACGTGGCAGGTCGAGCAGGCGAGCGAGCCCTCGCAGGCGCCCTCGATGTCGACGCCGTGGCGGTGGGCGATCTCGAGCACGGAAAGGCCCAAGGGAGCGTCGACCTCGCGGCGCGTCCCGTCGCGCTCGATGAACGTCATCTTCGGCATGTGGAGACCCCTCGTGTTCAGGCCGGGGCAGCGCTGGCCGCATGCGCCGCCGCGAGCGCGGCCACGGCATAGTCCACATCCGCCTCCGAGGTAAAGCGGCCCAAGCCGAGGCGGAGCGTGCGCGCTGCCGCCTCCGCCGGCAGCCCGAGAGCGGTCAGGACATGCGAGGGCTCCACCTCGGCGGAGGAGCAGGCCGAGCCCGTGGAGACGCAGAGATCGGGGCAGGCGCGGATCAGCGCCTCGGCCGTGGCGGCGGGGAAGGTGACGTTGAGGTTGCCGGGGATACGCGCCGTCGCGCTGCCGTTCAGCGCCACGCCGGGGATGGCGCGGGCGAGCCCCGACCAGAGCCTCTCGCGCAGGGCGGCGATGCGCGCGGCCTCGGCCTCGCGCTCGCGGGCGGCGATCCGGCAGGCCTCGCCGAGGCCGACGACAAGCGGGGTCGCGAGCGTGCCGGAGCGAAGGCCACGCTCCTGCCCGCCGCCAGAGAACAGCGGCGCGAGCCGAGCGCGCGGCCGGCGCCGCACATAGAGAGCGCCCACCCCCTTCGGCCCGCAGAGCTTGTGGCCGCTGATCGAGGCGAGGTCGATCCCCGCCGCCGCGACATCGAGCGGGATCTTGCCCGCTCCCTGCGCCGCATCGGTGTGGAAAAGCGCCCCGGCCGCGCGGGCGAGAGCGGCGATCGCGGCGAGGTCCTGCACCACGCCGATCTCGTTGTTCACCGCCATGACGGAGACGAGCAGCGTCCGGTCATCGACCGCCGCGGCGAGCCGGTCGAGATCGAGGAGACCGTCCGCCAGAACCGGCAGGACAACAGGCTCGAACCCCTCCGCGGCAAGGTCGGCCACGCTTTCGAGCACGCAGCGATGCTCCGTCGCCACCGTCACGATCCGGCGGCGAGGGCTGCCCTGGGCGGCGGCGAAGCGGGCGGCGCCCTTGATGGCGAGGTTGTTGCTCTCGGTCGCGCCGGAGGTCAGCACGATCTCGCGCGGATCGGCGCCGATCAGGGCGGCGATGTGGCCGCGCGCCTCCTCCACAGCGTCCAGCGCCTCGCGGCCCATGCGGTGGTCGGCGCTGTGGGGGTTGCCGAACCGCTCGGTGAACCAGGGCAGCATCGCCTCGAGCACGCGCGGGTCGCACGGCGTCGTGGCCTGGTGGTCGAGATAGACGGGGCGGTTGCGCGGCGGGAGCGCGTTCATGGCGGGGAGATGGTGCTCACGCTGCCCGGTGCGCAAGCCGCCGCGCCATCGCGGCATAGGCCGCGAGGAAGGCGTCGATGTCTGCTTCCGCCGCCGTCCAGGGTAGCGAGACGCGGATCGCCTCGCCGGCGAGCGCCCCGAGCCCCATCGCCTCAAGCACATGGCTTCGCGCGACCTTGCCGGAGGAACAGGCTGCCCCGGCGGAGACGGCAATCCCGGCGAGATCGAGCGCCATCACCTGGGTCGCCGCCGGAACGCCGTCGAGCGCGACGGCGAGCGTGTTGGGAAGCGTCTCCGCCCCGGCCGACAGGACCCGCGCCTCTGGCACGGCTTCGGCGAGGCCGGCGCGGAGCCGCGCCTTCAGCGCAGCGATCCGCTGCGCCCCGCCGCCGCGCCGCCACGCCTCGGCCGCCTCAACCGCCGCGGCAAGCCCGGCGATCGCGGGCAGAGGCTCGGTCCCCGCGCGCGCGCCACGCTCCTGCCCCCCGCCGCGGAGGAGCGCGGACGGCCGCCACCCGCGCGGCAGCACGAGCGCCCCGGCCCCCTTCGGCCCGCCCGCCTTGTGGCCCGACAGGGCGAGGCTGTCGGCCGCGGCGACCGCGCCGGCGAGCGAAAGCCGCCCCGGCCCCTGCACGGCATCGACATGCAGGAGCGCGCCGTGGCGGCGGCAGATCGCCTCCGCCTCGGCCAGCGGCTGGACCGTCCCGGTCTCGTTGTTGGCGAGCATCAGGCACACGAGCGCCGGGCGAGGGTCGGCCGCAAGCGCAGAGTCGAGCGCGCCGAGCTCGATCACGCCAGCGCGATCGACGGGCAGAAGAGCCGCTCCCGGCACGGCCTCGCGCACCGCGGCATGTTCGGTCGCCGAGACGAGAACGCGACGTCCCGAAGCGGCGAAGCCTGCGACGGCGAGAGCGTTCGCCTCCGTGCCTCCAGACGTGAAGATCACACTGTCGGCGGCGACGCCGAGGGTCGCTGCGAGCCGGTCGCGCGCCTCCTCCAGGAGCCGTCGCGCCGCCCGCCCTTCGGCATGCACGGAGGAGGGGTTGCCCGGGAGGTCGAGCGCGTCGAGCACGGCCGCGCGCGCCTCGGGCCGAAGTGGCTCTGCGGCATTGGCGTCGAGAAGGACGCGCATCGCTCAAGTGGCCCCGTGCTCGCCGCGCGGCGCGGCCGGCAGGACGTCGAGAATCGCTCGGCGCCGAGCGTGCAGGGCGCCGGCGCGGCCGAGCACGCGTTGGCGCACCACGTCCTCGAGCGTGACCGAGGTCAGGAACATGTGGATCTGGTTGCCGAGCTCCTCCCAGAGGTCGTGGGTAAGGCAACGCGCGC